>Ga0209310_1000057_pt1 | contig 217576 bp, 153 predicted proteins | sample AD_UKC030_MetaG_FD_184415 | JGI IMG/M metagenome (GOLD analysis project Ga0209310, IMG submission 184415) | Active sludge microbial communities of municipal wastewater-treating anaerobic digesters from USA - AD_UKC030_MetaG (SPAdes) (version 2) | ecosystem: Engineered > Bioreactor > Anaerobic... | reverse complement strand
CCTTTAGCGAGCCCAGCCCGTAAGGGTCATGAGCAAACAAACAAACAACACTCACAGTGCTCCTTCCGCAGCTAGCTGTTTGACTCACTCTGCCACCGGCCAGGGCCCGGAGTATCGAACTAAATACAATTACCAGTGGCAGCGGGAAGGGACGGATTTGCCGGGGGCGACTTCGGCGGGCTACGTCTTGAGCAATGTTCAGGCGGGGGTGACGGGCAATTACCGGGTGATTGTGTGGAACTCGATCAACACGGAGACGAGCACGGTGGCGGTGGTGGCGATTGCCGCCTCGACGCGGCTTTACGATACCAACGCGGTGGCCATCCGCATGGGCAGCGGCGACCAGCAGTTGACGGATCAGGGCAATTCGATGTTCCTGGACCAGTTCGCGAAGAACGGGGCTTATGTGAACACGCTGAGCATACCGGATAGCGGGCCCTACGGCATCATCGGCATCGGCCCGTACATCGTTTCGGTGGGCGCCGCGACCTCGATCACGGGCAACGGGCTGTCGCGCTCCGCCAATGGGACGCACCTGGTGATCGCGGGCTACCACACGGATCTCGGCTACGGCGCGCCGCTGCAGAACTCGACCGCGGCGGCCGTGCCGCGCGGCATTGGGGTGGTGGACGCCGGCGGGCGCTACACGCTGGCCATTGCCAGCACCAACGCGTTCAGCAACATCATCTGGCGCGGCGGGCTGACGGACAGCACCAACAATTACTGGGGCTGGGGGCGCTCGCCGGGGACGCATTATTTTGGTTTCGACGCGCCGGCGGCGCTGGTCCAGAGCGAGTGGAACAACCTCCGCTCGATGGGGTTGTTCAACGGGGACCTCTACTGCGTGTCGGCCGTTGCCAACAAGAACGGCGTCATGAAACTGGACGGGATGCCGACGGCGGCAGCGACGCCCGCCGTGTTGATTGCATCCGGGTCCACGGGTTCGTCGGACTGCGATGTCAGCCCCAACGGGATGCTGATCTACCTGGCCGATGATCGCGCGGCCGCCAACGGCGGCGGCATCCAACGCTGGGAGTTCGATGGTTCGAACTGGAACCGGGCCTATACGCTGACCAACGGCCTGAACAACGGCGCGCGTTATCTGGCGGCGGATTTCAGCGGGGCCAACCCCGTCCTGTACGCGGTGACCAGCGAGAACGTCAACAACCAGATCGTGGTCCTCGAAGACACCGGCGCGGCGTCAACGGGGACTGCGATCGCCAGCGCCGGCGCCAACCAGAACTTCCGCGGCATCCGGCTCGGCCCGACGGCGCCCGCGTCTGCCGCCTCGCCGCTGCTTTCGGCCAGCCCCAACCCCGACAACCTGGTGCTGGACTGGAACGGCTCATACTTCCTGCAGTCGGCAACCGCCGTCACGGGGCCATACCTCGACGTGGTGAACGGAACCCGGCCTTACACGAACAGCACGGGTGCCGCCAGCCAGCAGTTCTTCCGTCTGCGCCAATAACGATCGGGATTGGGTGCCGCGCCGTCGCGGCGCGGACGCATGACGAGAAGCATCTGGATAATCGCCGGAATCCTGGGCGTCTTGATCAGCCCGGGACTCCGAGCCAGGGCTGAGACACACGGCCGCGTCATCCCGCGCGCGTTACCCCCGCATCCGGGCAACATCTTCCTGCGCGGCGAGGCGGTCGTGGTCGAGGCGGCTGTGAAGTCAGTGCCAGCCTGGCGGGTCGTGGATTACGAAGGAAGGATGGTCGCCGAGGGGCGCCTGGATGATGACGGCCGAGCGCGCCTCGGCAAGCTGCCGGTCGGTTATTATGAGGTGCTCAGCGGTGGCGGCGGGGCCGGGACGAATCGCGTCACCGTCGGAGTGTTGGAGCCATTACGGGCGCCCACGCCGCTGAGTTCTCCGATTGCGACCGACTTGGGCATGGCGTGGTTCTTTCCCCCCGAACGGATGGCTGCGCCGGCCAACCTCTGCGCGCTGGCGGGCATCAACTGGGTGCGGGATCGGCTCTCGTGGCCGGAACTGGAGCCGAAGCGGGGGGAGTTCGCCCCGAGCAACCGCTACGACGCCTCGGCGCAGGCCCAGGCGGCGGCGGGCCTGCAGGTGTTGCAGGTCGGCCACGCCTCCGCGCCCTGGGCCAACCCGAATGGCCGGCGTTTCCCGCTCGATCTGCGGGACATCCACCGGTTCTATCGCGAGATGGCGCGCCGGTGGCAGGGGCAGGTGGGAGCAATCGAGCCGTGGAATGAGGCGGATATCGAGGTGTTTGGCGGGCACACCGGCAGCGAGATGGCGTCGCTCCAAAAGGCGGCTTACCTCGGTCTCAAAGAGGGCAACCCGAAGGTGATTGCCTGCCTGAACGTCTTTGCCATTCACCGCGCCGCGACCCTGCGGGATTTCCAGGCCAACGAAGCCTGGGGCTGCTTCGACACGTACAATCTGCACTGCTACGAGCAACTCCAGGGCTACCCCGAGGCGTTTGCCGACCACCGCGCCGTCTCCGCGGGAAAGCCCCTGTGGGTGACGGAGATCAGCGTCCGGGTGAAATGGGAGGGGGATGAGAAGCTGAGGGAACTCAGCGCGGAGAACCTGCGCCTGCAAGCCGAGCGCCTTACCAAGACCTACGCGTTGTCGTTGCACCAGGGTGCGGCGCAGGTCTTCTACTTCATTCTGCCACAATATAGCGAAGGGGCGGTGCAGTTTGGCCTGCTGCACGGCGATCTGACTCCGCGCCCCGGCTATGTGGCGCTGGCCGCTGTGGGCCGGTTGCTGGCGGATGCCCGGCCGCTCGGGCGGGTCGAGCTGGGCGACAAGGCCGGGCAGGCCTATTTCTTCAGCGCCCGGCCGGACGGAAAGGCGGCCGACGTGGCGGTGGCTTGGGCCAAGAGCGACAGGACGTGGGAGCTGCCGGGGGCGCCGCAGGCCTGTTACGACCACCTGGGCCGCGCGGTGCGGGTGACGGGCAGGACGCTCCCGGTCGGCCGCGCGCCGGTCCTCGCGGTCTTTCCCACCGCGCTCCGTCCGAAGCTCATCCCGCCGCCCAGGCCGGCGGGGCCGCTCGCCGGCGAGGCTGCGCCCGTGGTTCTCCAGGCGCTCTTGCCCGAGGCCGACACCGTCTTAAAGGAGTCGGCCTACCGGTTTGGCGCCGCGCGCGCGAAGTCGGTCCCGGTGTTCCTCTATAACTTCGGCGCCAACAAGACCAGCGGGCGGCTGCGAGTGACTGCGCCGGAGGGCTGGGCGGCGCAATTTCCGCCGGCAGCAGAGCTTTCTCCGGGTGAGCGGAAGGAGTTGACCCTGGCGCTTACCCGGCCGGAGACCAACGCCTGGACCGAGGCCGCCATCCGCATCGCCGGCGACTTCGGGCCCGAGGGCAAACCGGTGCTGGCCTTGCAGTTCGTTCCAAAGTAGCAATGGCGTTAAGTGTCGCGCCGTGAGACGGCCGGTCGTTATCAATCCATGAAGCGCTATGATCCGATGAGTTGGCTGAGCGTTCTGGCGGCAGCGGTCGCCCTGTCCATGAACCCCTCACTCGTAGCGGCTTCTCGGCAGAGCGCCGCTGGCTGGGATGGAAGCAGTTTGCGGCGCTCTGCCGAGACGCCGCTGCGTCCCCCGGTTTCAGCGGGGCAATTGCCGGCTGCGGCCGTGGTCAAGCCGAACGTTGTGCTCATCCTCGCCGATGATCTGGGGTGGACGGACCTTGGCTGCTACGGCAGCACCTACTACAAAAGCCCGCACATTGACCGGCTGGCGCGCGACGGCGTCCGGTTCACTCAGGCCTACTCCGCTTGCACGGTCTGTTCCCCCTCCCGCGCTGCCATCCTGACCGGCAAGTACCCGGGCCGCCTCCATATCACGGATTGGATTCCGGGCCTGCCGCCGCCGAACCCGAAGCTGCTGGTGCCGGATTGGACCAAGCATCTGCCGCTGGAGGAGTTGACCCTCGCCAACGCGCTGCGCCAGGCCGGTTACGCCACGGCCAGCATCGGCAAATGGCACCTGGGCGGGGAAGACTATTATCCCGAGCGGCACGGGTTCGACCGCAACATTGCCGGCTCGGACAAACCGGGGCCGCCGAGCTACTTCGCGCCGTACAAGATTCCCACCCTGACCGAAGGCCCGGAAGGAGAATACGTGACCGACCGGCTCGGCGAGGAAGCCGTGCGCTGGCTCGACGCGAACAACGATAAACCGTTCTTCCTGTATCTGCCGCACTTCGCCGTTCACACGCCGATCCAGGGCAAGCCAGACCTCATCCGGAAGTTCCGGGGCCAAAAACGGCCCGGGCAATTTCAGACGAACGAAGTCTATGCCGCGATGGTGGCAAGCCTGGACGACGCCGTCGGCCGCGTGCGCAACAAAGTCGAGGAACTTGGCCTTGCCGATCGCACGGTCTTCGTGTTCGCTTCGGACAATGGCGGGCGCATCACGCAGGGCACCACATCCAATCTGCCGCTGCGCGCCGGCAAAGGCAGTTGTTATGAGGGCGGCACGCGCACGCCGCTCATCGTGTATTGGCCCGGCGTCACCAAACCGGGCAGCATATGCGGCACGCCCGTCATCGGCACGGACCTGTATCGCACCATCCTGGAAGCGGTGGGCGCCAAGGAACGTGCGGATACGGCGCTGGACAGCGTGAGCCTCGTCCCGCTCCTGCGTCAGACCGGCGGCTTGAAACGCGATGAGCTTTTCTGGCATTACCCCCATTACCAGCACTATCAGCTCGGCGGCACGACCCCTTACGGCGCGATCCGCAAAGGCGACTTCAAGCTGATCGAGTTCTTCAGCGGCATGCGCGTCGAACTCTACAACTTGCGGGACGACATCGGCGAGCAGACCAATCTCGCGGCCAGCATGCCGGACAAAGTTCGGGAGCTGCGCGCGCGTTTGCACGCCTGGCGCAAGGAAGTCGGCGCGCAGATGCCGGCGCCCAACCCCGCCTACGACCCGTCGCAGCCTGAGGTCCCGCCCAAGCGGCAGAAGAAGACCTGACCCATGAAGAGAAACCTCAGCGTGCTTGGCTGTTTGTTGCTGGCCATCCTGCCCGCCTCGGGCAGTCGTGATTGGGCCAATGTGAAAAGCTGGGTTTATCAGTTGGCCAAGTACAAGGACGGCAAGCTGGACGAGATCGCCGGCGCCGGCTTCGACCTGGCGGTCATTGACCTGGCGCGGGATGGCAAGAGCGGCTTCTTCACGCGTGAGGAGATCAGGGCGGCGCAGCAGCAGGGGATGTTCGTGCTGGCCTACTTCGAGATCGGCGCCATCGAGAACTACCGCCCGGAATGGCCAGACGTTCCGGAGGACCTCAAGGTGGGTGTCGTCAAAGGCTGGCCCAAGGAACGGCTCGTGAAGTTCTGGGACGAGCGCTGGTGGCCGGTGGTCAAGGGACGAGTGGATCAGGCCCTCAAGGCCGGCTTCGACGGCGCCTACCTGGACATGGTGACCGCCTACGAAGCCGTGCCGGCCAAAGAGATGAAGCGAGAGGAGCTGGCGCACCGGATGGTCGGGCTGATCAGCCGCATCTCCAGGTATGCCAAGGCGGCCAATCCCCAGTTCAAGATCGTGCCCCAGAACTCGCCCGAGCTTTACACCTGGGCCTATTGGGAGCCCAAGCCTAACGAAGAGTACATTCAGGCCGTGGACGGCCTTGGGATCGAAGACGTGTTCTACCTCGCCCACGACAAGCCGGCCCGGATGCGGTGGTGCGAGGAAAACCGACAGAACGCCCTGGCGATCAAGCGTGCCGGGAAGCTGGTGCTCGGGGTGGACTATGCCCGGACTCCCGCTTGCATTGCCGACGCTTACGCGCGGCAAAGGGCCCTGGGATTTGTTCCGTACGTCAGCGTGGTATCGCTCGACGTGGTATTAAGGGAGGGGGAGACCAAGCCGGGCCGCTCAGGCGCACAGGAACCAAAGCCGAAGTAGAAGAAATAGAAGCATATGATCGTTCACCATCTGACCCTGGCCCTGGCGCTGGCCGTGGCCGCGCCGCTGGCTGTGGGAGCCAGCGCCATTACTCTCGTCCCCGAGAAGGTCCAGCCCGTCATTGCGGACCGGCAGGACTTTCAGACCCCCGACTGTGTGCAGTTGCGCGGCTGGATCGGCAGGCGTGTCGCCGCCAACGCAGATAACCGCATGGTGAAGATGGACCCCGATCGCCTTCTGGAAGGCTACCGGAAGCGGCCCGGCCGCCAGATCTGGGACGGCGAGCACATTGGCAAGTGGCTTCATGCCGCCACACTGGCCTGGGTCAACAACGGCGATTCGGCCCTGCGGGAGAAGCTCGACTACACCGCAGCCGAACTGGTCAAGTGCCAGCTTGATGATGGCTACCTCGGCACGTACGTCGAGAGCGAGCGCTGGACCCTCTGGGACGTTTGGGCGCACAAGTATAACCTCATCGGCCTCATCACTTACATGCGCTACACCGGCAACATGGGGCCGCTGCCCGCCTGCCGGCGCATGGCCGACCTGCTTTGCGCCACCTTTGGCGACCAGCCCGGCCAGCGGGACATCATCCCTGCCGGCCAGCACATGGGCATGGCGCCCACCAGCGTGCTCGAGCCGATGGTCCTGCTCTACCGGCTCACCGGCGAGACCCGCTACCTCGACTTCTGCAAGTACATCCTTCGCGCCTGGGAACGGCCCAACGGCCCGAAGATCGTCTCGACGCTCCTGGGCGCCAAACGCGTGGACAAGGTTGGCAACGGCAAGGCCTACGAGATGCTCTCCTGTCTCAACGGCGCCCTCGAATACTACCGCACGGTGGGCGACCGCCAGTTCCTGGACGCCTGCCTCAACGCCTGGCAGGACATCGTCCAGCACCGCCTCTACCTGACCGGCGCCGCCAGCTACCGCGAGTTCTTCCACGACGACTTCGACCTGCCCAACGTCAACAACGTGGGCGAGACCTGCGTCACGACCACCTGGCTGCAGTTCAACGCCCAGTTGCTGCGGCTCACCGGCGAGGCTCGCTTTGCCGAGCAACTGGAGAAGGTGGTGCTCAACCAGTTGTTCGGCGCCCAATGCCCGGACGGGTCGGCTTGGGGCTACTATGTGCAAATGCAGGGCAAGAAGCCCTATAGCAGCACCCTCGAAGGTCATTGCTGCCTGTCCAGCGGGCCGCGCGGCGTCGCGCTCATCCCGACCTTCGCCCTCAGCACGGATGCCGAGGGCATCGTGATCAACCTGTATGACGAAGGCGCCGCCCAGCTCCGACTCCTTGACGGCACGCCCGTGGCCGTTCGCACGAGAACCAGGTATCCCAGCGACGGCGGAATCCGCATCAGCCTTGCGCCTGAAACGCAGCATTTCTTCACCCTCAAGCTGCGCGTGCCCGCGTGGTGCCAGAGCCCCGGGTTGCGGGTCAATGGCCGGCAGGTTAACGCGGAGCCTAGCCCTGACGGTTACGCCGCTGTGCGCCGCGAATGGAAGCAGGGCGATGAGGTCGAGCTGGTGCTCACGCTCGAGCCGCGGCTGGTCGTGGGCGACCACAAGAACGAGAGCCGCCTGGCGGTCCTCTACGGCCCGCTGGTGCTGGCCGCCGATGAAGCGCTGCTGAAAACCAAGGACTGCCCGCTGAGCGCCGTCGGTGTGTCCGGCCCGACGCTCGCGGCGCTGCATTTCACACCCAGGCCGGCCCCGAAGCCGCTCAAATCGTGGCCGGGAGCGGAGGTCTTTAGCATCAACGGCGTGACGTGCAAACCAGCCGGCGCGTTGAAAGCAGGCACACCGCTGAGCCTCAGCCTGGTTCCATTTGCTGATGCCGGCGCCAACGGCAGCGCCTACAGGATATGGCTTCCGTACAAGCCGCCACGTCCGGACAGAAACCTGCTCATGGACGGCATCGAAGTCCGCTCTCGCAAACCCAACGCCGGCTCAATTATTGACGACAACTGCGAGACCATCGCCGCCACCTTCAGCGGCAAACGCGCCCCGCTGGACTGGTTTGGGGTGGAACTCGAGGAGCCGGTTCTGGTCAACCGGGTGATGTTTGCCCACGGCAAGACCTTCCACGATGGCGGCTGGTTCGACGCCGCTGCCGGCAAACCGCGTTTGGAATACCAGTCCACTGCCAAGGGTCCGTGGATGCGCCTGTGTGAAATCGCTGGCTACCCGGCGACAACCGCCGAGAATCCCGCCGGCCTTAAGGGAGGCGAACGATTCACCTGCCAGCTGGCCAAGCCGATCCATGTCTTCGGTCTCCGCGTGGTCGGCAAACCAGCTTCCGGTGATAATCCCAGGCAGGCGTTCTCCTCCTGCGGTGAACTGCAAGCCTACGCTCCGATGCAATGATTGCCCCGGCCTCAGCTTCGCCCGACAATCACCAGTGCCACTCATCCTGGCTGGGGAACGGATACTCTGTCAGTTTGTTGCACTTTAGCGTTGACGCTGGCGCAGGAAGATGGGATATTAGCACAAACGATTGCGTTAAGCCGTTCGGTGTAGAAACATAGGTAAGTTAACGAGTATGCAGATCATCCGGCCCATTAGGACAATGGTTTGCGCTGACCGTCACGGCTCCTCTCCGCTGCGGAAGATCGTCGTGTCCAGCGAGCCAGGGTCAGACAACCCTCAAACCGGGCGTTCCAGACGCATAGCTGGCATGCGCGGGTTCACTCTCATTGAATTGCTGGTGGTGATAGCGATCATCGCTATTCTGGCTGCCTTGCTTCTTCCAACCTTGGCCCGAGCCAAAGAAAAGGCGCACCGGGCGGCCTGCAAGTCCAATATGCGGCAGATTTCGTTATCGGTGATCATGTACGCGGGGGACAATTCCGACCGGTTCCCCAGCGCTGTGTGGAACCCCGCTGCGGGGGTCCAGTCCACTCACGCCGTCTGGTTGCCGACCAATTCCTACGATTACTTTGTCACCTCCGCTCGTATGAGCACAAACTGTCTGTCGTGTCCCAATCTGCTCCCCATCGGTTCGTGGTTTTGGTTCAAGCCAGACCGGGTGCGTGTTGGGTACTTTTGCCTGTGGAGCGTGCCCACCCATATTGATACGCGACCTCGGAATGGAAACTACGGTCCGATTCCCTGGCCTTGGGATTCTCCGAAGAAGACAACCGACCCCGCCACCCCCTATACCGTCCTGCTGGCAGATATTGTCAGCACCGGCATTGACAGTTTCGACAACCAGGCGAATGTCACAGTCACGCCCCACACTCCCGGGGGGCTTCGCCATTTGGCCGGGAGTCCTCCGCCAACTTCCCTCCGGTCCGAGGGTGGGCACGTTGGCGCCCTGGACGGGTCGGTTCAGTGGCGCAGGCAATCCTTCATGCGCCCGCATTGGACCTTTTGGAACCCGAGTCCGGTGCAGAACGATTACATCGGGTATTGGTGACTCGATTGGGAGTCGCAAGGCGGAATCAGTGGGCTGCTGAGTGGGCGGCCAACGGCCAGTGAATATGTTGACTATGCCTTTGAGAAACTGCATCATGGCGCAAACGATTGTGTTGCGCACAGGCAGAGGAGTAATCATGTTCGCTACCACACTCGGGTGACAAGAAGACAGTTTTGCGCCAAATGATGCACGAAAAGACCAGCCCGCAGCCCCCGGTTGTGCCTGGCCGAATTCAGCCTACGCTTCAGCGGATCGCCGATCTGTCCGGTCTCTCGGTAACCACCATCTCCCGCGTTTTGAGTGGCCAGGCAAGTCGCTACCGCATCAGCAAGCAGACCGAAACCACCGTCCGCAAGTTGGCCAAAGAATCCAGCTTCGTTCCGAATCAACTGGCCCGGAGTCTGCGCCTTAAAAAGACCCTCACGATCGGGCTGGTGATCCCGGACATCTCCAACCCGTTCTTTGCGGGCATCGCCCACCAGGTCATTGTCGGAACCCGCAAGCACGGCTACTCGGTCATTCTGTGCGACAGCCAGGACGACACGGAGCTGGAGGTGCAGGAACTGGTACTGCTGCAGAGCCGGAGCGTCGAAGGGGTGGTGCTCTGCCCCACCGGGCAGTCTGCTGAACACCTGGGCTCATATGTCGGCGGCCGGCTACCCATCGTCCTGGTGGATCGCTTTTTCCCGGACCTGCCCTTGCCGTATGTGAGCTCTGACAACGTTTCCGGCGCGAAGCAGGCAACCGAGTTGTTGATTGCCAGCGGCTACCGTCGCATCGCGTGCTTGCAGGGCTTGCGCGGCACGTCTCCCAACGAATCCCGCGTTCGAGGTTACAGGGAAGCGCTGACGCAGCACCACCTCCCGATCGAGGAGAGCCTGATCGTGGGAGACAGCTTTACCGAGCAGAGCGGCTATATTGAAACCAAGCTGTTGCTGCGCACCGAGCCGGGCGTGCGCGCGCTTTTGGCCCTCAGCAACCTGAACGCGCTGGGCGCGATCCGCGCACTTGCCGAGGAAAAGCGTCGCATCCCCGACGACGTCTCCATTATCTCCTTCGATGACACGCCCTACTCGTCTTATCTCGCCACTCCTTTGACCACGGTGGCGCAGGCTAACTCGGAAATGGGCGAGGTGGCCGTCAAGCTGCTGTTTGACCAGATCCAGTCTCCACAACGCCAAAGCAAGGGGGGCATCCTGCTCCCCACCACCCTGGTCATCCGCGAGTCGGTCAAGCGGCTGGAGACGTTACCCTCTAACCTGCTGCCGCAACAACCGAACAACTGAATCAGCCTGACCACAACCTATGGTAATCGTCGAATCCTATTCCATCGCCGTTGTCATGTGCATCATCACCATGCTGTGTTGGGGGTCGTGGGCCAACACGCAGAAGCTGGCCACCAAGGAATGGCGCTTTCAGCTTTTCTACTGGGACTATGCCATCGGGGTGCTGCTGCTGGCGCTCCTCTTGGCCGTCACCCTGGGCAGCACCGGCAGCGGGGGACGCGGTTTCCTGGCCGACCTCCAGCAGGCCGACGCGAAGTGGCTCGGCTCGGCCTTCCTGGGCGGCGTGATCTTCAACCTGTCCAACATATTGCTGGTGGCGGCCATAGACATTGCCGGTTTGGCGGTGGCGTTTCCGGTGGGGGTGGGCCTGGCGCTGGTGCTGGGGGTGATCACCACCTACATGGCGACTCACCAGGGCAACGTGCCGATGCTGGCGCTGGGCGTGGCGGGAGTTGTGATCGCCATCATCCTGGACGGACTGGCCTACAAGAAGCTGGCCAGCGGCGGGCAGAAGGCCCCCACCAAGGGGATTGTGATTTCCGTGGCGGCGGGGCTGCTGATGGGCTGGTTTTACAGCTTTGTCGCGCAGGCGATGGGCGGCATTGATCCCGCCACCAAGACGCTGGAAGCCGGCAAGCTGAGCCCTTACACGGCGATTGTCCTGTTCTCCGGCGGTCTGTTGCTGTCGAACTTCATCTGGAACAGCATCATGATGGTCAAACCGCTGTCGGGCGCGCCGGTGGCGTTTGGCGACTACTTCAGCAAGGGCAACCTGCGGCTGCACCTGATTGGGATACTGGGCGGGATGATATGGAACGTCGGCATGGCCTTCAGCATTATCGCCAGCACGAAGGCCGGGGCGGCGCTGGCCTACGGGCTGGGGCAGGGGGCGACGATGGTCGGCGCGTTCTGGGGCGTGTTCATCTGGAAGGAATTCAAAGGTGCGCCCGCGGGGACCAACAAGTACCTGGCGGCCATGTTCTTGTTCTACCTGCTGGGGCTGGGGATTCTCGTCGCGTCGAAACTCTAAAATGCGGCATTCGCGCGACCTTCAAGCGAGGCCTACACCCCGATCGCCTCCGTCCGGCCTTTGACGGGTCTCCCGATGTGGTAGGCGAGAAAGCCCTGCAGGAACTCTTTCGCCTCCCTGAGCTGTCCTTGGTTTAGCGTCAGTCGGCCCACCATCGGCCAGTCGCCGTCGGCCAGGGCGCTCATGACCTGCCGCGCACTCGTACTCAGTTGGCTCCGGGCTAGGTCGGGCTGGAGCCCCAGCTCCGTCAACAGCTTCGACTCAAAAGCCAGAACGGTCTGTGGTTGGGGCGCTTGGGCCTCCAGATACCGCAGAAGCCCGAGCATCAGTTCAAAGACCTTGGGCAGAGGCGTCTCGGTTTCGGTGGCGCGTTCGACCAAGGCAGCGCAGTAAGACGCCTGGCGGAGCAGCCCCAGGTCCTGGCGCAGGCCGCGGTGGGTGTCACGCAACGTCACCTCGCGCAGCGTGTGCAGGTCGGAACGTCGGCTGCGGTTGAAGCTGAAGTCCGCCAGATAGAACAAATCCAGCTTGCCGTGGAACGGAGACTTCACCCGGCGCGCGCCCTTGGCCACCGTGGCCAGGCGGCCGAGGCTGGGCGTGAGCCAGTGCACTATCAGGCTCGTCTCGGTAAGCGGCCAGGTGCGGAAAACCAGTCCCGTGGCAGTTTCATTCATCGCAGGTGCGGGTTTGACAACCCGCTCGTTTCCACCGGCAGGCTGTTGTCCGCCCGCCGCAAGGATGGAGAGGATTCAGGCAGAATCGCCCCCAGGCTGACGATGTACTTAATGGCCGCCGCCACCGATATGTCCAGCTTGATGACCTTGGCCTCCGGCACCATCAACAGGAAGCCTGAGGTCGGGTTGGGGGTGGCCGGCACAAAAACGCAGACGACGCTCTGGCCCGTCTTCGCCCGCACCTCTTGCTGCTGCTCGCTGGTGACGAAACCAATCGTCCATGTGCCCGGATGCGGGAATTCCACCAGCACCACGGTGCGAAATGCAGTCTTGCTGGAGGTGGAGAAAGCGTCGTTTACCTGCTTGGTGGCGCTGTAAATCTTGTTAAGCAACGGAATGCGCAACAGCGCCAGGTCCACCCACTCGATGATCTTGCGGCCAAAGTAATTGCGCGCCAGCAGGCCGACGACGCCGATAAGAAGGATGGCCAGCAGCAGTGCCACCAGGCTCCAATACCAGTACATCGGACCGTAGCCGCCGCTCTGATGCGTCAGCGTGGCAGGAAGGAAGATCAGCAGGGTGTCGGTGATGTTGGCCACTGTGCCGAACAGCCACCGAAGCACGGCCAGGGATATCACCGCAGGCAGGACGATCACCAGCCCTGCCCAGAAATTGGCCTGCCAGCGCGCGAGAAGACTCTTCATTACCCGCCAACTTAGGCAGGCATCGGTTGTTCCTCAAGGGAAAGCGAGGCCTATCGGCTCCGCACCCGGTAGAATCCCGATTGGCTGTTCGGCAAGGGTGTGAAGGTCCAACTCGTGCCCGTTAGCGGCCCGGCCAGCTCATACCATTGCGGCGGGCTGAGCGTGTAACTGAATTCCACGTACATCTGCCCTGCGCCGCCGGTCCATTCCAGCGTTACTTGGCCGCTGGCATTCAAGCGGAATGCCGTGATCGTGCTTGGTCGCGGTGGCGCAATGCCAAATTGGAAGGTGTTCACGCCCGCGGACCAGTCGGAACACAGCCCGCGCAAGTCCTGCGCGTTGATGCGCCAATGATAGAGCGTCCCTTCGACCAGATCGTTGGCGCCGGGCAGGGCACCGAGCGGAAGGGTTAACACCCAATTGGTTCCGGGCGGCACTGCCACTGCCGGAATGTTGGTGGCGTTAATGACTGTGGCAAGGAAGTCCGGATCCGCGGCGACCTGGAGCTGATAGGTTGTTACGCGATCGCCTTCGTCGGGATCGCCACTGGACGGGAACCAGAATAACAACGCGTCGAGGTTCGTCACCAAGGTGCCGGATGGAGGGCCGGCCACTACTGGTGCCGCGGGCGGGTGGTTGATTTCGTTGACGAAGAACGTCGCGGTCGTCATCCACGCACCGGAGTTAGTGCCGTCGCTAGCCTGGCATCGCCACCAGTATTGCGCGTTGTTGGGCAGGTCGGTGTCCACTTGCCAGCTTGAGACTGCGGTGCCGGCCGCCACTACCGGCACTTGAGCCACCAGGGTTGATAATGCCGCGTCCGCATAGACCTCGAACCGGTAGGAGAGCGGGTCGCCCTGGTAATCCACCGCGTTGGTTATGGACAAGGTCGGGCGTACGATCGGGACGCTGGCAAGATTCGCCGGTGCCGCCAGGGTGGGAGCCCCGGGCGCGGGCTCGCCGATGCCGATCTCGTCCAGGAACAGGTCTTGGTCCGGGGCAGAGCCATACTCGCTCCAGACGATAAACCGCAGCCTGATCGAGCGGTTGAGATAGCTCGTGAGTGGGGCCTGGAACCGAGTCCAGTCCTGACTCCAATCGTAGTTCAAGGTGATCAGGTCGTTCCAGGCGATGCCGCCGTCGGTGGAAGCCTGCGCGCGAAAGCGCGACCGGTACCAGAGCTGCCCGCCCAGCCGGAAGGTCAGCACCGGGTTCACCGCGTTGGTCAGGTTCAACTCGCGGCCCAAAACCAACGCCAGTTGAGTATCGGGTGGCAGCCAGGGGAACGCAGTGTCGCGGACGGCGTATTGCCCGGCGAACGGCTGGTTCGTGTCCACGGTCCAGACCGGGTGCAGCCAGTTGTCCAGGCCGGTCTCGAAGTTCTCATAGAATGGATAGGCTGCCGGCGCGGGCGCGTGTTCGCCGAGCGACACGTCGTCCAGATACCAGCCGTCGCTCTGCGTGCCGCCGTCAGTGTCCATTTGGAAGCGCACCCACACCTGGCTGTTGTTCTTCCACGGTGACAGGTCCACCGTCTGCTCCGCCCAGTTCGTGCGCGTTTCCGAGACGCCATAGACCCGGGTCCAACTCCCGCCGGCATCGCCGGATACAAACACCCGTCCCCAGTCCGCGTTGGCGATGATGTGCCGGTCCCAGAAGCGCAGGACTGGCCAGACGTTGTTACGCAGGTCCACGGCGAACTGGGCGTAGTGGGAGGAACTGTTGGCGTAATCGCCCGGCGAATCTACCAGCCCGGCGGAACCGTTCCGCCCCGCTCCCGGCCAGAGTGTCCAGGTGCCGGTGAACGTCCAGCCCGGCTGGTTGGTCTCGAAGTTGGCCGTCCACGGCATGCTCACGCCGGCGGTCGTCGCGGAAGACTGATTGGAGCCGACGCCATCATCGTACTGGTTGTAGAGATAGACGCGATAATAGTAGGTCTTGCGCGCCACCAGGTTGCTGTCGGTGAACGTGGTCGCCGCGCGATTCGTGAACACCGCCAGCAGCGTCGAGCTTTCGCTGACGCCCGACGACTCCGACCGGTAAACGCGGTATGCCTTGAAGTTGCCAATGGCCGCCTCGGTCCAATTCAGGCGCATCGTAGCCGACGTGATTTCATCCAGCGGATTGAGCGTTACCGGGAGCGGCGATTCCTCGAGGGCGAGGTTGTCTATCCAGAGGTCCTGGGCGGGGGCGCTGCTGTACTCGTTCCAGGTGGCAAAGCGCAGCCGCACCGTCTGGTTGACCAGGCTCTGCAGCGACACCTGCACCCGGGTCCAGTCCTGGTTCCAGTCATAATTAAGCCCATAGAGATCACCCCAGTTGAGCCCGGCATCCGTGGAATATTGCACCCGGAACCGCGACCGATACCACAACTGTCCCTTGAGCCAGAACACCAGTTGCGGATTGACGGTGTTGCTCAGGTTCAGGTTAGCCCCCAGCCCCAGCCAATAGGTCGTGTCGGGGTTCATCCGCCCCGTGGGCGTGTCCCGCACCGCATAACTGCCCCCATAGGCCCCGTTGGTGTCCAGCGCCCACGCGGAGTGGAGCCAGTTGGTCAGCCCCGCCTCGAAGGTCTCGTAGAAGGGCAGGGCAATAACCGCCGGTGTGTGCTCCGTCACCACCAGATCATCTATGCTCCAGCCGTCCTCAGTCGTGCTCCCATCGGTCCAGACGTGAAAGCGGATGCGCAAGTTGCTCTGGTTCTTGTAAGGCGAGAGGTCAATGGTCTGTTCGGCCCACTCGGTGCGGATGCCCGCTGCGCCATAGAGCGGGGTCCAACTGTTGCCGTCGGTCGAAACCTCCAGCCGCGCCCAGTCGTTGTCCGCCAGCCGATACCGATCCCAAAACTTCAACACCGGCCAGGTCGTGCCCACCAGATTCACCGCGCTCAACGCGTAGCTGTCGGTGGAATTGGCATAATCGCCCACGGGCGAATCGCTCAGGCAGCCTCCGTTGCGGCCGTTGGCGCCAGTGCCCCAAGTGCCCGTTGTTACCCACTGGTCGGTCGTTTCCATCGCGTCGGCCAGCGGCCAGGGCACCGGCACCGTGGTGGTGGACCGCTCGTTGGACGGGCTGTACACGTCGTTGGTGTCCACCGTGAACACCCGGTAGTAATACGTCGCCCCAATCGAAAGGCCGGTATCGGTGAGGTTGGTCGCCGCCGGATCGGTGAAGGTACCGATCAGGGTGTCGCTCAGGGTTACGGTGGCATGCGTCGCCCGATACACCTCGGTGCGTTTGAAGGCCGCCCCCAGGGTCGAGGCCGTCCAGGCCAGATCCACCGAGCGCAGCCCCGGCGTGAGCGTTTCAAGTGTGACCGCCGCGGGCATCTCCTCGAGGGCGAGGTTGTCTATCCAGAGGTCCTGGGCGGGGGCGCTGCTGTACTCGTTCCAGGTGGCAAAGCGCAGCCGCACCGTCTGGTTGACCAGGCTCTGCAGCGACACCTGCACCCGGGTCCAGTCCTGGTTCCAGTCATAATTAAGCCCATAGAGATCACCCCAGTTGAGCCCGGCATCCGTGGAATATTGCACCCGGAACCGCGACCGATACCACAACTGTCCCTTGAGCCAGAACACCAGTTGCGGATTGACGGTGTTGCTCAGGTTCAGGTTAGCCCCCAGCCCCAGCCAATAGGTCGTGTCGGGGTTCATCCGCCCCGTGGGCGTGTCCCGCACCGCATAACTGCCCCCATAGGCCCCGTTGGTGTCCAGCGCCCACGCGGAGTGGAGCCAGTTGGTCAGCCCCGTCTCGAAGGTCTCGTAGAAGGGCAGGGCAATGACCGCCGGTGTGTGCTCCGTCACCACCAGATCATCTATGCTCCAGCCGTCCTCAGTCGTGCTCCCATCGGTCCAGACGTGAAAGCGGATGCGCAGGTTGCTCTGGTTCTTGTAGGGGGAGAGGTCAATGGTCTGTTCGGCCCACTCGGTGCGGATGCCCGCTGCGCCATAGAGCGGCGTCCAACTGTTGCCGTCGGTCGAAACCTCCAGCCGCGCCCAGTCGTTGTCCGCCAGCCGATACCGATCCCAGAACCTCAACACCGGCCAGACTGCCCCCGTCAAATCCACGGCGGTCAAAGCGTAACTGTCGGAGGAGTTGGTGTAGTTGAAACCGGGCGAATCAGAGAGGCAGGCTCGGCCGGAGTGGACCTCGTTGGTTGCCGGCCCCCAACTCCCGGCGAGGTTCCAGCCTTCCAGCGTTCCTTCAAAACCATCGCTGAAGGGTAGCGGGTTGTTCAGCGTGCGGGCACTGCTCTCAGTGAGGCTGTCGGGCGAGAAAGCGCCGTATGAATTGACCGCATAGATGCGGTAATAGTAGACCGTGTCCAGTGCGAGATTGGTGTCGATGAAGGTGGTGGTGTTTTGGTCGGGGAGGGTCGTCACGAGGGTGGAGTTGATGCCCACTCCAGGGGCTGTGGAACGTAACACAGCGTAGTGCGAAAACAGAGGTTCGTTGCTGGCCGGCCAACTGACACGGATGGTATGGGATGTGACCTGATCGAGCACCGGCGCGTTAACTACTGCGGGCGATTGGGCAACTGAAATGTTGTCCAGGTGCCAGCCATCAGCCTGCCCGGAGGTGTCGGTGGTGACCCGGAAGCGCAGCAGGACCGATGGGGCGTTGGTGTAGTCGGCCAGGCTGAAGCGGGCGTGTCTCCATACGTTGGATACACTACCGGTGAAACTTGCCAGTGACGTCCAGTCCGCGCCGTTGTTGAGTGAGACTTCGACGTTACCCGAGTCCCCGGACGCGAAGTCGTACCGATGGCTAAACGAAAGGACTGGCACGGTGGCGTAGCCGGTCAGGAACAGCGGGGCTGAGAGTGTAAGCGATTGCGAGGTGATGCCGTTGGCGTAGTTGGTGCCGGGAGAATCGGACCAGCAGTGCGTGGGCGAAATCACGTCCTCGTCGCTCAACCCCCACGGCGTGTCGGCGATCCAAGTCGCCGTGCCGCTCTCGCCGTTGTCCAGGAACGGGTAGTCCATGCCCGGCAGCGTGGTCACCACACACTCATTCCCCAAGGTGAGCATTCCGTCCGTGTTCACGACTCCGAGGCGGTAGTAGTAACGAGTCTTTGGGCTGACGGCAATGTCCGTGACGCTCGTGGTCGCGTGGCCGCTGATCTCGGCGACGAGCCGCGCGGAATGCCAATCCACCCCGGATGTGAGCGAGCGATAGAGGCGGTAACCAGCAAATCCCGGCGCGGCTGCCTGTTCCCATGCCAGAACCACGGAATTGCGATTTGTTTGGGTGGCCCACAGCGTCACTGCTGCGGGTGTCTCGGCCACGTGCACATCGTCCACATACCAGCCATCCATCACCACCGACGAGTCCGTGGTCAGGCGGAACCGGATCCGGAAATCGGTCGCTCCCGCGTAATGCGACAGGTCCAACTGTTCGCGAGACATCGCGCCGAGGTTGCCCGTGTAGGCCTTCAGGGCTGGCGCGAGCCAGGTGTTACCCCCATCGGTGGAGGCTTCGATGTAACCGAAGTCGTAATTCGCTTCCAGAGCGTAGGAGTGCTGGAAGCTCAGGCCCGGGCGGGTCGCGCTCGTGAGGTCCAACGACACTGTGAGTGCCAGCGCGGCGTCAGTATTGTTCGTGTAGAAGGAGCCGGGACTGTCGGTAGCGGCGTGACCCGGCGAACCATAGCGCGCCGTGGTCGCACCCCACGCGCCGCCCGGGGACCAATTGCCCAGGCCGTCCTCAAAATCATCATTGAAGGGTAGTGTCGCTGCCGCCACGGAACCAGCCATTAGCCCGCCGACCAGCAACCAGACTAGCATGCCGGAGCGACGCGGGAGCTGATTTGATGCCAGATAGGATGTCCGCATAGTCATTTTGATGCCTGCGGAAGCAGCTTTGCTGCCACATAACTTGACACTTTGAGGGCTAACCGATCCGGCCGCATTGGTGGGGACGGCGCAAGCAGGGAAATAAACTATAGTTTGAGGGGATTCGCTGGTCGGAAGCCGATACGGCGGAAGTCAAACTCGCGGGCCAACTGGCGGACCATTGCGTTCTCCGCAAGTTTCATCGTGCGGCGGGCGCGATGGTGGCGGTCGTCGTAGCCGAGGAGGTGCAGCACACCATGAACGATGTAGCGGACAAGTTCGTTCTGCCAGCTGACATGAAACCGGCTGGCTTGCGACAGCGCTTCATCCACACAAACAAAGACCTCACCGTGAACCAGACGAAGGGAGTTGGGCACTGGAGACGGTGGTCGCGCCTCTTCGGCATAGTCGAAGGTGATTACGTCGGTCGATCCTTTGTGGTGCAGGAAAGTCTCGTTGAGCCGGGTCATCTCGGCATCGGCCACGAGATAGACGCCCAGATTGAGATTGCCATCTGGCGACTTTCTCTGGAGCAGTTCATGCACAATTTGCCGGAGTAGACGCATGTTTATGCCACGACTACGCTGCCGGTTGCGCAACGTCACCAACCTTTGACATCCCAGCCCGCAGCGGGCGCACGGCACAGTCGCGGTGCTGCGCGCCGCGCCCGGCCGGTCACGCCGTCTCCTCATGCGAGGTAGGCGGCTTCTGGCCGCGGTGCGTTTCGTAGGCGGTGATAATCCGTTGCACCAGGGGATGCCGCACGACATCCCTCTTGGTGAACTCCACAATTGCGATGCCTTCGATGTGTTTCAGGGCGCGGTGCGCCTCAAGCAAGCCGGACTTCTTGTGCATTGGCAGGTCAATCTGCGTTTCGTCACCGGTAATCACCGCTTTGGAGTTGATGCCCAGCCGCGTTAGGAACATGAACATCTGCTCGGTGGTTGAATTCTGCGCCTCATCCAGAATGATGAAAGCGTTGTTCAGTGTGCGCCCGCGCATATAGGCAAGGGGCGCGATTTCGATAACGCCCCGCTCGGTGTGCTTCTGGATTTCCTCGGCCGGGAGCATGTCGTGCAAAGCGTCGTGTAGCGGGCGCAAGTAAGGCATGATCTTCTCGTAAAGGTCCCCGGGCAGAAAGCCCAGCGCTTCGCCCGCTTCGACCGCAGGTCGGGTCAAGATGATGCGCGAAACTCGGCCTTCGCGCAAAGAGGTCAGTGCCAGCGCGACCGCCAGGTAGGTCTTGCCTGTGCCAGCCGGGCCAACGCCGATCGTCACATCGTGGCGCCGGATCGCATCCAGATACCGCTTCTGCCCTACCGTTTTGGCCGTTACGCTCGACTTCTTCTCCGAAGTCTGAATACGGTCGCTCAGGATGTCTTTGAGCATCGGCACACCTTCGTGTTTGACGATGTTCAGGGCGTGCGAGAATTCGCGGTTGCGAATCGGCGCGCCAGCTTGCAGCGAATTTTCTAGCAGCAGAAACAGGTGCTTGGCACGGTCCATGGCCTCGGCCGCGCCCTCCAATTTGATCCAGCCTTCGCGGGAGGTGGCTTTGACGCCGAGTTGATGCTCGAGCGCCTGCAGGTTGCGAGGGTCGTTGTTGTAGAGTTGTTGCGCGATGCGGGCGTTTTCGAAGTGAAGTGTTTCAGTGGCCATGGCTAACTGCGAGGAGCGGGACCAGTAGCGGGTTTCGGGGGCGAGCAGGGGAGCAACCGTGTCGAGGAAACTGGAACAGTGTCAGACCTGGATAGCATGAGAAGCGAACAGCTAATCGCTGGCCAGAGCTTTCCGGAGCTTGGCGGCCAGGTCGCGCAGGGCTTCTGGCACCACAACGGTATTCGCCAGAATGGGCATGAAGTTCGTGTCACCCTGCCAGCGCGGCACAAGGTGGATGTGCACGTGGCCCTCAACCCCCGCCCCTGCCACCTTGCCCAAGTTGATTCCGATATTGAATCCATCCGGCTTCATCACCTTGCTCAGCGCGTTTTGGCAGCGCCGTGTCAATATCATTAAGTCTGCCAGTTCTGCGTTCGTCAACCCGTTCAAATCCGGTGCTTGCCTGTAGGGCACGATCAGCAGATGCCCGCCGGTGTAGGGATAGGTGTTCAGCACGGCGTAGCAGGTGCGGTCGCGCGCGATGACATGATTCGCCTCGTCATCGTTGGATTGGCCAATGCGAGCAAACAGGCTCTCGCCGGCCGCGGGTTTGGGCGCGAGGATGTATTCTATCCGCCAGGGAGCGTGCAATGCTTCCATGGGCAAAGATTAGTAATTGATGATGGGAATGTCAAAAAGGTATGCCAGCGTCCAGTGCCCGGATCTCACGTCGCAGCCTGAAGCCGAGTCTGGAGCACATGAACCAGGGCTTTGACCGGCAACTACATGAATAGAAGGCGGGCAAGTCAATTTCGAAGAAGACCAGATTTGACCGGTTCTGGGCCACGCAAGCTACGGACGGGTCCTCCACTGCAACCGACTTGATCTGCGCCCTCTCCATCGTGTAAACCGCTGCACAGCGCAAGAGGGCTTCATAGATCTCGGCCGATATCTGGTTGTCATCTAGATTACTGCCTACTCCATCCTCAGGGCTTCGTGGCGAGGTTCGAATGGTTGGCTAAATAGGTCTCTAGAAAGTCACGGACACATTGAAATTCCTCGCCGGCCTGATGGGAAAGGTCGGCGGCATTGGCAAGCGTGTTTTCAACGCCCCGCCGCTCCAGTTCACGCAACAGCGGCACTAACCGTCGGATGCCGCAAGTGGCACTCGCGCCAGCGCAACTATGGGCGAGTCGGCGCACTTCTTCGGGCTTGCCGGCCTGAACCGCTTTCTCCAGTTGTTGTAGTTGTTCGCTGGTCTGAGTGAGGTAAAGAGTCACAAGCTCGCGCACACTGTCCAGGTCGCCGTCCGTAAAATCGAGCAGCCGTGCCATGTCAACCGGCGCGTTGTCTGGCTTGGCGGAATCGTTCTCAACCGTGGGGGAGGGCGGGCTTGCCGGCGCCTCAGTCTTGCCTGCTACGGCTGCCCAGCGTTCCACGATTGCGCGAACATCATCCAACCGCACGGGCTTGGCGACGTAGTCGTCCATACCCGCTGCCAGGCACTTTTCGCGGTCACCTTGCATCGCGCTGGCGGTCATGGCAACGATGACTAGCGGGGACTTGTAATTGGGAAACCGCGCTGGCTGCGTCTGCCGCTTGCGAATAAGGCGCGTCGCTTCCAATCCATCCATTTCGGGCATCATTACGTCCATGAAGATCAGGTCATACGGCTGCCGGTCGAGCGCCGCCAGGGCCTCCAAGCCGTTGGATGCCAGGTCGGATCGGTAGCCCATCTGCTGGAGCAGCCGCATGGCCACCTTTTGATTGACGACGTTGTCATCGCAGAGCAGCACACGCAAGGGCAACCGGCAGGCGAGGGATGATTCGATATTGGTGCTGACGGCAGCGGCTTTGGGTATCGTGGGCTTTGAGCCGGAGATAATCCGAAGCACAATTTCGTGAAGTTGGCTGAGCTTGATTGGTTTGTTTAGTGAGCCTGCAAATAAAGCTCTGGCACTTTCCGGATAATCTGAATGGACTCCCACCGTTGTCAACAAGACAAGTGGCAGGGCGCTCCCGCCCGGCAGCTTGCGGATTTCGCCCGCCAATGCAATTCCGTCCATGCCGGGCATTTGCAGGTCAATGATAGCCAAATCGAAGCTCTCGCCCGCCTGCACCCATTCCAAGGCTTGAGACGGTTTCTGCGTGGCGCGCGCCTGCATTCCCCAATTTCTTGCTTGTGACGTAAGGAATCGGCAGCTGGTCGCGTTGTCATCTACGATCAAGACGCGGGTATCGGTTAAATGTGGTTGTGGCTGTTTGGGCGTCAGACGTGGCGCGTCAGGGGCCGCCTGCAAAGGCAGGGTGAAATGGAAGGTTGACCCTTTTTGCGGTACGCTTTCGACCCACATCTTGCCGCCCATCGCCTCGACCAACCGTTTGCTGATGGCCAACCCCAGGCCGGTGCCGCCGTAGTGGTGGGTGATCGAGGCGTCCGCCTGGCTGAACGACTGGAAAAGGCGGGCCAACCGGTCCACGGGAATACCAATACCTGTATCGCGCACCAGGAAATGAAGCTGCCACAGTCCAACCTTGGTGTCGGTTTGGTTCGGCACGGCAATGACCTCAACCACTAGCTCGACCTCTCCAGCAGCGGTGAACTTGACCCCATTGCTGAGCAGGTTGACGAGCACTTGCCGGAGCCGCGTGACATCGCCGCACAGTCGCGCCGGGATGCTCTCGTGCATTTGGTATGCTAACTCCAACTGCTTTGCCGCCGCCTGGGGGGCTAGCAGGTCCAGTGCGTCTTCGATGGCGGCACGAACGTCGAACGGCTGGTTCTCCAATTCGAGCTTGCCGGATTCGATTTTCGAGAAGTCGAGAATGTCATTGATGATTGTCAGCAACGATTCGCTGCTGGAATAGACTGTCTCCAGGTATCCCCGCTGCTCGTTGGTGAGTTGGGTTTCCAGCAGCAGGCCCGAGAGCGCAATTATCCCGTTCATAGGGGTGCGGATTTCGTGGCTCATGTTGGCCAGAAACGCCGCCTTAGCACGCGCCGCACCCTCCGCGGCCACGCGGGCCGTCAGCAGCTCGCGGTTGGTCTGCGTCAGCTCGTCTTGCAGAAGTTTGGCGCGCAGGACCGCGCGCAGACGGGCTCGCAGTTCGGCGGGCTCAAAAGGTTTGGTCAAGTAATCCACTGCGCCCAGTTCGAATCCTCGCAGCTTATCCGTGGTGCTGTTCCAGGCGGTTAGGACGATCACAGGCACGGATTGCGTTTCCGGGGACTCCTTGAGCTGCCGCAAGAGTTCGAAGCCGTTGACGTCCGGCAGACCCAGGTCCAGCAGAATCACGTCGAACCGTTTCTCCCGTGCCAGCGCCAAACCGGTCGCTGCGTCCTGTGCCAGGGCCAGGTCTATGTGGTCGCCATGCAACAAACCAGACAGCACCTCCGGCATTTGCGGATCATCCTCGATCAACAAGACGTGGGCTGCGGGCGGATTCATCGTCTAACGTTCACAGTAAATGGTGACTTGCTAAGTTCGATTGGCAGCAACTTGGCATCTACCAAGCACATTCAACACCAATCCCCTCCTGGAACCAACTTGATTCTTCTTTCCGGCGATGTCGCGAAGAGGCAGCGGCTTCCGGAGTGCGCCGGAACTGTGTTTGGGCGATACGCACCATCACATGGCCGGCGCTGACCTGCAACAAGACAAGCATGTCGGGTTTCAGGACATGCAAAGAAACAATTGCCACGGTGGCGTCCGGGCGGGTAAATTGCCGCGCATGGTTCACGCTCTGCTCAACCACAGTGCGGTTGACGAGACCTCCTCATTTCGTGAGACGTACGTGCGAGCATATCGTTTGATGTTGCTCGCGCGCATCCTTGACGACAAATTTGCCAGCCTGTATCGCATGGGCAAGATCCATGGCGGGGTCTTCCTCGGACGCGGACAGGAGGCGTTGAGCGTTTCGGTTGGGCTGGCCTTGCGCAAGGGAGACATCTTTGCACCGCTCATTCGCGACGGGGCTGGGCGGTTGGCTTTCGGAGAGCCAATTCTGGATGCGGTGCGGACCTACCTGGGATCGCCTTTGGGCCCGATGCGTGCGCGTGACGGCAACATCCATCGAGGCCGGCCTAGGGAAGGACTGTTTGTCATGATTAGCCATCTGGGCGCTATGATATCCGTGGTAAATGGCGCCCTGCTAGCCCACCGGATGAAGGGCGTCGGAGGAACGGTTGGCGCCGCCTGCATTGGGGACGGCGCGACTTCTACCGGCGCCTTCCATGAGGCGGTAAACCAGGCTGCCGTAGAGAAGCTGCCACTCGTGTTGGTTGTCGCCAACAACCAATACGCGTACTCCACACCTACGGATCGCCAATTCGCCTGTCGCTCGCTGCTGGACAAGGCTGGGGGCTACGGCATTCAGGGACAGGACGTGGACGGGACCGACCTGTCCGCCTGTCTCAAGGTGGTAGGCGAGGCGGTTAGCCAGGCGCGGAGGGGCCAGGGGCCGCAATTGGTCGTCGCCAGCTTGCTGCGCCTTTGCGGTCACGGCGAGCATGACGACGCCGGCTACATTGATCCGAAGTTGAAGCAATCCCCGGTCGGGCGGGATTGCCTCAAATTGGCCGAGAACTGCTTGATCGAGAACCGCTGGGCGGACGCCCCGATGCTTGCTGCCTGGCGCCGGGAGGCGGTGGAAAAGGTTGAGGAGAGCGTTGCCAAAGTCCAACGGGAACCGGGGCCGGATCCCTACAGGGAGGACTGGTGTGCGCTGGCCTCGAAGCACCTGAGCGAAGGGCACGACCCGGTTTGATCAAGAGATGAGAATTACCTATCTTGATGCAATTCGGGAGGCGCAAGCGCGGGCGCTGGCCGACGACGCGCGCGTTTTCATCTACGGGCAGGACGTGGGTGCTTTCGGCGGCGCCTTCAAGGCGACGAAGAACCTGGCGCAGAGGTTCCCCGGGCGCGTGATTGACTCGCCTATCAGTGAGGATGCCATGCTCGGACTTGCAGTGGGAGCAGCCATCCAGGGGATGCGGCCCATCATCGAAGTTCAGTTCGCTGACTTTTCCACGCCCGCCTTCAACCAGATCGTCAATCAGGCGGCGACACTGTATTGGCGGACGAAGGTGCCCTGCCCGATTACAGTGCGGCTGCCCTGTGGCGGCACTTCCGGCAGCGGCCCGTTTCACAGCCAGAGCATGGAGGCGATCTACGCACATTACCCGGGGCTGGTGGTCATGACTCCCGCCACGGTGGAGGATGCCTACAGTATGCTGCTCGAAGCGGTGGCGATTGACGATCCGGTCATATTCTGCGAGCACAAGTATCTCTATTACCACTTGAAGGCAGAACAACTGCCCCTTGAGGCCATGCCGACTGGTAAGGCGCGGATCGCACGGGCGGGACGCGACCTGACCATTGTGGCCTATAGCGCCATGGTCCACGAGGCGCTGGTCGTGGCGGATGAGTTGGCGTCGGAAGGCACCGAGCTTGAGGTCGTGGACCTGCGCTCAGTGAAGCCTCTGGATACGGATACGGTGATGGCTTCAGTTGCGCGCACGGGTCGCCTGCTTTGCATCGGTGAGGCGTGGCCGTGGGGCGGCGTGACGGCGGAGGTGATCGCGCGGGTTGCCAGCGAGGGCTTTGGTCTCTTGGACGCGCCGCCACAGCGGCTTAACGCCAAGGACACGCCGGTCCCGTATCATCCGAATCTCTGGGCAGCCCATCGTCCGACGGCGGGCAGCGTAGCCGCCGCCGCTCGACGGCTGCTGCAACTATGAAGATCGAAATGGCGAATTGGAGAACTGTAGCGCCGGAGTGCTGGTCCGTTGATTGGTTTCGACGCTGGTTGCACCGGTTCTCCCGCCACTCCATGGCCCCATCACTCCGTGATACCACTCCTCCGTCAGTTCATCATTCCACCCCCGCAGCCTGATTTCCATGCCCTCAATCCCTATCATCATGCCCCAACTCGGCGAGTCCATCGCTGAAGCCACGGTAGTCAACCTGCTCGTCCCGGTCGGCCAGCAAGTGCAAACGGATGAGGACATCATTGAAGTTGAAACAAGCAAAGCGACCATGAACGTGGCTTCCCCGTGTCCGGGACGGGTGGAGCGGTTTTTGGTGAAGTTGGGTGAGAGCTATCCCGTTGGCACAGTGCTGGGTTACTTGCAAGCCAGTCAGGGGGATGCCGCACGCTTGGGCCTGGATACCTCGCCGTCCCTACAGGAAGACGACGAGACCGAGGACGCCGTGTCCGCGAGCAGGGCCCAAGCTGGCAGCGGGCAAAAGCGTGTCGAGCCGACGGTACGCGGCCTCCCGGTTCCGGCGAATACCTCCGGCGCCAGCTTCATGTCCCCGCGCATGAAAGCACGCATGATGGAGTTGGGCCTGGGCGCTGCGGATATGGCCGGTCTTCCCGGCAGCGGCGCGGCCGGGCGCGTGACTATCCAGGACTTTGAGAAGTTTATTGCCAACCTGGAGAAGCATAGACTGAGTCAGGCCTCCTCCATGCGTGTGGCTGTCGCGGATGCCATGCGGCGCAGTTGGACTCGCCCCCTGGCGACGGTCGCGCTGCCCGCATGCTTTGATGCACTCCTGAAGCATCGCAGGACATGTGAGCCGAAGCCTGGTCCTGCGCTCTATGCGTTGCGCGCCCTGGCTCTGGCACTGGCGGAGAACAGTGCTCCCGCCGGGCGGCTTATTGGCAACAAAATCGTCCATCCAACCGCGATTGATGTCGGCTTTGCCGTCGAGGCGGAAGAAGGGGTGCTGGTTCCGGTGATCCGCAACGCGGATGAAAGGCTGCTCAAGGACCTGGTCCAACACTACGATGAATTGGTTGAGTTGGCGCGCCAGCGCAAACTGCCGGCCGAGGCTACGGGCGGGTCCATCGCCACGGTCACCAACTTCGGCACCTTCGGACTGACGTGGGCCACGCCGATTCCTCTACCGGAGCAAACTTTGGTGCTGGGGATGGGCGCAGCCCGCCGGATGCCTAATTGGGACGTTGCGACAGGCCAGTTCGTGCCGGTGATGGAAGCTAACTTGACGCTGAGCTTCGATCATCGCGTCCTGGACGGCGGCGCTGCCGGTCGCTTGCTGGCCCGCGTCGCGCAACTGCTGTGTAGTCCCGAGATGCTGTAAGCGTCATTGGTAGCATCAGATGCCGGGTAAGGAGCCGTTTCTGCATCCCCCACCAGTGGACATACCTTCTGCATCGCGGATTCGCACACACAAGTCAATGGCCGCTGTCTTGAGGTGGATGCGTTATCCATCCATGCCAGTCAGTTCAGGCACTGGAGCCGGTTGGGTTGGAACAGTCTCGCGATGAGTTCAGCGCGACTTCGGCAGGATTTGTAAAACCCTTCAGATTCAGAGGCTGGCGTGCCATGTTGCCTGCCCTTAAAGCAGCGTCTGAATCGCACCGCACTGCGCCAGACCCATGTATTGTGATGGCTCAGTCTGTCGAAGAGTGCAATGATAGCAGGATGTTATTCGGAGCCCATTGTTCAACGGCTGGTGGGATTTGGAAAGCTTTGCAGCGATGCAGAACAATCGGCGGTCATGTGTGCCAGGTGTTCGTCAAGAACAACATGCAATGGTTCGGCAAACCGTTTGCGCGAAACGATCTCTCCTCGTATGCGAAGGAGTTGACTGCGAGCCACCTCGCTTGTGTCTTTGGCCATGCCGGTTACCTCATTAACCTCGGCGCGCCGGCGTCGCAGAACCGCGACCGCTCCATCCAGTCGCTCATTCAGGAAATTGAATTTGCGACCGATCTCCGGCTCCCATTTTTGGTGTTGCATCCCGGTGCGCACCTGGGCGCGGGCGAGGCGGCGGGCATTAAACAGATTGCGGCGGGACTGGACGAGGTGTTCGTCGCGACCAAGAAGTCATCCGTGCGCATAGCATTGGAGAACACAGCGGGGCAGGGGACGTGCCTGGGAAATCGTGTGGAGCACCTGGCGGCGATCTTCGATCGAGTCAGGAAGCCCGAACGGCTGGGTGTGTGCCTTGACACCGCCCATTTCTTTGCGGCTGGCTACGATATTCGCACACCCAAGGGTTGGAATGCAGCGATCCGTGAAGTTGGCTCGCTGATCGGGATGCGGCAGATCCTCGCCTTCCACTTAAACGACTCCAAGACCGAGCTGAGCTCGCGAGTGGATCGCCATGAGCACATCGGGCAGGGGAGGATTGGAAAAGCAGCCTTCCGGCACATTGTCAACGATGCCCGGTTTCGGCTCCACCCGGGGTGCCTGGAAACGCCGAAGTCCGATGATTTGCACGAGGATGTCCGCAATCTCGCCACCCTTCGTTCGCTGGTGAAGTCCAACAGATAAACCGGCGCTGACTCGGATTCATGCCCACAAGCAGCCTTCGGGTCGCGTAGTGCCGGGATTGGTTTACTGGGCCGGACGCCAATCGAGGACTTTTAATTGGATCGTGCGGCGGCCATTGTAATCGTTAATCTGCGGCGCAAAGGCCAGGTCAAAGGGGGCGGCTGGCAGCGGTTCGTTTGCAGCACCCCACCAGACAGCTTCATGGGTGGTGTGGCCATCGGTCATCCAGAGCTTGAGGTGCTGCTTCTCGGCGCCCATTCGTTGCGGAGGGCGTTGCTGGTTAAGGCCGCGTGCCAAGAGCTGCACGGGTGGATTGCCCTGGCCAATGGGGCGCAACCGGTCGATGGCCGCAAGGCACTCCAAATCCAGTTCCGCGAACGCAATCTCAGCATCCAGGCGCAGGGGCGGCTGAAGTTCTTCGGGCTTGAGGGTGCGGCGGGCGATTTGGTTAAAGCGGGCGCGGAAGGTGTCGAGGTTGGCGAACGGGAGGCTTAGCCCAGCCGCCATCGCGTGGCCGCCTTGCCGGTGAAGCAGGCCGGCGCACTCGCGCAGGGCGGCGGCCAGGTCAAACCCGGGGATGCTGCGTCCCGAGCCGCGCAAATCCGTGCCATCACCGCCGAGGATGATGGTCGGACGGTAAAACTGCTGGAGGACGCGGGCGGCAACAATGCCCACCACGCCGATGTGCCACGACGGATCGCCCTCGACAATGGCAAAATCGGTCTGGGGGTTGAACCGGGTGCGCACAGCGGCAATCACCTGGTCGGCGATGCCCCGCTCGATCTTCTGGCGGTCGTGGTTGCAGGTATCAAGAGATTGCGCGATAGGCAAGGCCTCGGCCAGATCGCGCGCCAGAAGCAGGCGCAGCGCCTCCTCGGCGGTTTCCAGTCGGCCAGCGGCATTGAGGCGGGGGGCGAGCTGGAAGCCAACTTCGTAAGTGCCGAGCCGGGCAGGGGATTGAGCGACTTTTTTCAGGGCCGCCAGACCGGGGCGTTGGGTGGTGTTCAGGCGTTCGAGGCCAACGGATGCCAGGATGCGATTTTCGCCGGTCAGCGGAACAACGTCCGCGATGGTTCCCAAGGCGACCAGGTCAAGGAGGGGGCGCAGGTCCAAAGCTGACGCGCCAGGCAAGCCGGTTTCGCGGGCGCGTTTGAGCAGGGCGTGGGCGAGCTTGAAGGCGAGTCCCACCGAGCACAACTCGGTAAAAGAGCCGCATGTCTCAATTGAACCGCATGGGTTGATTGGTGGGGTCTGCCGAGTGTCAGCTGAGGGAGAGGGTAGCGCGAGTTGGGGATTGACCAAGGCAACGGCGGCAGGGGTAGGGGAGCCCACCTGGTGATGGTCGAGGACGATGACATCCACGCCCCGCTGGCGAAGTGCGGCGATGACAGAGGAGGCGGTTGACCCGCAATCCACAGCCAGCAATAGCGAGGTGGGGGATTGCGCCAGGCACTTGTCCACGGCTTCCTGGCTCAAACCGTAGCCTTCCTCCATGCGATGGGGCAGGTAATAGCGGACTTGGCAGCCGAGTGCGCCGAGCACCTCCATGAGCAGGGCGGTGGAAGTGACACCGTCCACATCGTAATCACCGAAGATGACTAGCGGCTCGTTGCGGAGGCGGGCCTGAAGTAGCCGCTCTACGGCTGCGCCCATCTGGGGAAGCAGGAATGGATCAGCCAGTTGCCTGAGGCGAGGCTGGAGGAAGGCGGCGCCGGCATTTGGCTCGGTCAAGCCGCGGTTGAGCAGGCATTGGGCGAGGAGTGGGGGAATCCGCAGCGCGTCCGCCAACTGCGCTGCCAGGCGAGGCTGGGGAGACGCCAGTGACCAGCGGAACTTCATGGTCAGGCTTTGCTCTTCTTCTGACGACCGACGGTGAGCGAGAGGATGATGGAAATCAAAATGATCCCACCGACCACCAGCAGTGAAACGGTAATGGGGATTTCTACTTGAAACCAGCGCTCGTGGCCTCCGTGCGGGTCGAGCAGCATCTTGATACCGATAAACACAAGCACCAGTGACAGGCCAACTTTCAAATAGCGGAAGTAGTCGAGGGCACCCGCCAGCACGAAATACAGCGAACGCAAACCCAGAATCGCAAACACATTGGAGGTGAAGACAATGAAGGGCTTGGTGGTCACCGCAAAGATGGCGGGGATGGAATCCAGTGCGAAAATGAGATCCGTCGTTTCAACCATTACCAGCACGAGGGCCAGGGGGGTGAGCGCCTTGCGCCCCTTCCAGATGGTTACGAATTTCTGCCCGTCCAATTGGGTGGTGACCGGGTAGACCTTTCGTACCCACTTGACGACCCGGTTCTTCTCCGGGTGGACCTCGGTCTTGACGAAGAGCATCTTGACGCCGGTGAAAAGGACGAAGGCGCCAAGCACGTATAGAATCCAATGCAACCACGAGATGAGCACCGCGCCTGCCCCGATCATCAGCCCGCGCATGATCAGCGCGCCCACGATGCCCCAGAATAACACCCGATGCTGGTATTGGCCGGGGATCTGGAAATACGCAAAGATGAGGGCAATCACAAAGACATTGTCCATCGAAAGGGATAACTCAATAAGATAGCCGGTAAGGAATTCCAGGGACTCCTTCGGGCCGCGCAGCGGGTGCAGGCCGGCCGCAAATAGCATTGCCACCGAGAACCAAACGGCGGTCCAGGCGAGCGCTTCCCGGAACTTGACCACGTGGGCCCGGCGATGAAACAGACCAAGGTCGAGGGCCAGGAAAACCAGCACGCAGGCAATGAAGCCCGCCCAGTGCCAGTAGGTAATCTCAACCAGGGCAAGCATGGCCCGTAACTGCGGCTACTTTCGCGCGGGAGCCGGCACGCCTTCGACAACCGTCGGTTGCGCCCCCGCCCCGATGTGCGGCCGCTGGCCTTTGTGCCACCAAAGCACGATGGCGCTGGCGATATATATGCTGGAGTAGGTGCCGACGAGAATACCAATCAGGAACGTAAAAGCGAAGTCGTTAATGGCGCCGCCGCCGAAGATATAAAGCGACAGGGTCGAGAGGAAGACGGTGCCGGAGGTGATGATCGTGCGGCTCAAGGTCTGATTGAGCGCCTTGTTCACCACCTCGCGGAAGGAGCCGCGGATGCCCAGTTTCAGGTCTTCCCGTATGCGGTCGAAGATGACAATTGTGTCGTTGATGGAGAAGCCAATGATGGTAAGGATGGCGGCCACGGTGGCGGAGTTGAATTCCCGGCCGGATATGCAGTAGATCCCTAGCGTAATGAGCGCGTCATGGATCAAAGCCACGACGGAGCCGACGGCAAACGAGAACTCATAGCGAAACGCCACGTAAATCAGAATGCCAAACAGGGAGAGCAACAACGCGATGGCGGCCGACTTCTGGATCTCCTTTCCGATGGTGGCGCCGATGCGGTCCTGGCCGAGCAAATGGAACTTGGCGGAGGTCATTTCCGCCAGCGCAGCTTTTACCTTCTCCGCGGTCCCGGGGGCGGAATCCACGCGCAAGGTCTCGCGCCGGCTGGCCACATCCTTCTGAAATTGAATGCGCGGGTCCTTGACGCCGACTTTAGTGAGGGCGGTTCGCACGTCGGCTTCTCCCGGCTTCTGCTCGAAAGCGAACAGGACAGTATCGCCGCCGCGGAATTCCACGCCGAACGAGGCTTCGCCGCGCCGGATGGTGTAGACAATCCCAATCGCGATTACGATCCAGGAGGTTATAAAGGCCGGCTTGGCCAGCTTCATGAAGTCAATCTTCTCCGCCCGGACAAGGTGAAGCATCGGGAGCGCTTTGAGCCAGCCACGCGCCAGCAAGAAGTCGAAGATCAGCCTGGTGACGATCAGCGCCGTGAACATGCTGGCACAAATACCAATTGTGAGGGTGACGCCAAATCCCTTGATAGAACCCGTGCCCATGTAGATTAGAATCACCGAAGAAATGAGCGTCGTCAGATTCGAGTCAAAGATGGTGCCGAAGGCGCGGGCGTACCCGGCATCTATCGCGCCGCGCAGGGACTTGCCCTTGGCCGATTCCTCGCGTATGCGCTCGTAGATCAGCACGTTGGCGTCCACCGCCATGCCCACAGTCAGAACGATGCCGGCGATGCCGGGCAGGGTAAGGGTGGTGCCGATGGAACACATGACCCCCAGCAGGATGATGATATTGGCTACGATCGCTATGTTGGCCACTATCCCGGCGAGAAGGTAATAGATGATCATGAACACGGCCACCGCCAGTGTGCCGTAGATGGCGGCGCTGATGCCGCTGCGGATGGAGTCTTTCCCCAAAGTCGGGTCCACCTCGCGCGACTCGTCAATGCGAAGCGGGGCACGGAGCGGATTCTCCAGGACGTTGGCCAGTTCAAATGCCTCGCGGTTGTCGAATTGGCCGGTGATCTGGCCGCTGCCAGTCTCGATGGGGGTTTGGATGACCGGTGCTGAGTAAAGCTCCCCATCGAGGATAATAGCCAGGCGCTGCCCCACGTTTTCGCGCGTGATTTCGGCGAAGCGTTCGGCCCCTTTGGAGTCGAGCGTGAAGTGGATTTCCGGTTCGCCCATCGTGCCGCGAACCACCATGGCGCTCTTGAGACCGCTGCCGTCCATCTCCGCGCGCCGCTTGACCTCGACCTCCTCGATGCGCTCCCGGCCGTCGCGCGTCCGCTCCTTGCGCTTTTTGATCTCATAGCCGGGCTGGACGATGCCGTCCTTGATGTCTTGATCGCTGGTCGGGCACACCAGGCGGAATTCCAGGAATGCCGCGCGCTGAATGGCGGCCTTGGCGCTCTCCTGGTCGGCGGCCGAAAGGCCGGGCAGTTGGACCAGAATCCGGTTGTGGCCCTGCGGCTGGATCAGAGGTTCAGCGACGCCGAACTTGTCAACGCGTTTGCGCAGGACCTCAACCGCGTGCGAAATGGCGGTGCTGGCATCGGCGGCATTGGCCAGTTGGTTGGTGTCCATGCTGACCAGGAAGGAGGTGCCTCCCTGGAGGTCGAGGCCCAGCCGGATGCGGCCGGCCGCCTTGCGCTGCAGGCGGTTGAGGATGTAGGCGGTTGGCTGCAGCTGGTCTTTGGCGCCGAACGAAGGGAAATACCGGGTAATGTCATTGGTCCCGATGGCGGTGACCAAATTATCGTAGGGCTTCTCCGGCATGGCCTTTTGCAGCGCCAGAGCGTTGGTGAAGATGGCGGTGAAGGCGGGATCCCGGTTGACCGCCTTATCGCGGAAATACTGCACGAGATCGCGCCCCTTGGGCGGATAAAGCTCGTACAGCGACCAGAGGACGACGAGGACAACGAGGATAAGGCGCCAGAAGTTATTTCGGTTCATGGGTGCAGCTCAGGATTGGCTCGATTCACCGCTACGCTCGGTGATTTCCGCGACGGCGGACTTGGTGATTTCGAATTTGGCGTCAGCAGAGCGGATAGACAGGGTTTTCTCTTTGACAGTGACCACGATGGCCACAATGCCGCTGTTGGTGAGAATCTTGTCGCCGGGCCGGATGGCCTTGAGCAGGTTGGCGTGGTCCTTGGCCTTCTTCTGCTGGGGCCGGATCAGGGCGAAGTAAAACACCACGACCAGCAAGGCCAGCGGCACCATGTTGACCCAGGCCGGTGGCGCGGACTGCCCCGGCTGCGCCGGCGGCGCCAGGGCCAGCAAGGCGTAAGGACTCGCTAAATTCATATAGTTAATGAGCCGTCAAATCTAGGCACCCCCGCGCTTTTGGCAAGCTTAAGTATCAGGAAGTTGCACAAATCCCGTTGCCGGGCGCATGCCTGTCCGCTAGTCTGTCGCCTACACCAAACACCGACAGCGGTTATGACCAGTTTTTCGAGCCTGCGGTTCCGCTTGGTGGGCACAGTGTTTTTTGCCGTCGCGCCTGCCTGGGTGATGATGTACTTCGCGGACAAGTATTACGCCGCCCACTACGGAGCACACCTTCCCTGGTCCGGATTTGCGGTCGGGTTGCTGGCGCTGGGGGCGGCGTGGTTTGGCGGGGAGCGGTTTATTCTCCGGCAGGTGCGGGTCCTGAACCGCGCGGCGCAACTGTTGCGCACCGGAGACCTCAGCAGCCGTACGGGCCTGGCCCACGAGAGGGGTGAATTGGGCGACCTGGCCCGGAACATTGATGGCATGGCCGCCGCACTGGAGGACCGCGCCAAAGAACGCGAGCGGACGGAACGAATGCTCCTTTGCCGCTCCTTCCAGCAAACCACGGTGGCGGCACTCGGCCAGTTCGCGATGATGAGCAATGACATCGCGGCGCTGCTGAACCAGGCCGTATTGCTGGTCGCCCAGACGCTGGAGGTGGAATTCTGCTATCTCCTGGAGCTGCAGCCGGGCGGCAAGTTCCTGCTGTTGCGGGCCGGCGTGGGGTGGAAACCCGGGCAAGTTGGCAAGGCGGTCATTCCGGCGGACCCGCAAACGGAGGCCGGGTTTACGCTGAGCGCCGGAGAGGCGGTGGTTTTTGAGCGCCTCGCCACGGAGACCCGGTTCCGCAGCTCGCCATTGGTGACTGACCATGGAGTTGCCAGCGGCATCACCGTCGCGATTGGCGGGCATGGACAGGCGTTCGGCGTTCTGGGGGCGCTCACGGCGCGCCAGCGCAGGTTCACAGAAGAAGAAGTCCATTTCCTGTTCTCGCTCTCCACGCTGCTGGCTATGGCGGTTGCGCGGATTCGGGCGCAGACGGAACTCCAGAAGCTGGCCGCGTTCGCCAAGCTGAATCCCAACCCGGCCATGGAAATAACTCGCGACGGCGCCGTGACCTACTTTAACGACGCTGCCCGCAGGCTCGGACAATCCGTGGGCCAGGATAATCCGCGCGAATTGTTGCCACCCGATGCGCGGGAGATCGTGCAAGAATGCCTGGCGGCCGGCCGCAGCGTGCTGGATCGGCAGACCGTCTTCGCCGGGCGCACGTTATGCTGGTCGTTTCACCCCGTGGCCGCCGGCCAGGTGGTGCACTGCTATGTCGAGGACATCACGAACCGGCTGAGTCTGGAGGCGCAGTTGCGTCAGTCGCAGAAGATGGAGTCCATCGGCCAACTGGCCGCAGGTGTGGCGCACGATTTCAACAACATGCTCACCGTCATCCAGGGCCATGCCGGCATGATGATGGCCAGGCCGAACCTGTCTTCCGAGCTGTCGGACTCCGCGGGCGCGATTTACTCCGCCGCCGAGCGTGCCGCCACGCTCACCCGCCAGTTGCTCATGTTCAGCCGCAAGAACGTGATGAAGGCTGAGGCGCAGGATCTCCGGGCCATCGTCGGTGAGTTGACCAGTATGCTCCGGCGCCTGTTGGGCGAGACCATCACCCTCGAGTTCAAGCCGCCGCCGGAATTGCCCCTGGTGCAGGCGGACCGGGGGATGGTGGAGCAGGTGATCATGAACCTCGCGGTCAATGCGCGCGACGCCATGCCGGGCGGCGGCACGCTGACGATCAGCATTGAACCGGTCGAACTGAACGACGCCTACGTGCACACTCATCCCGAAGCCCGGCTGGGCGCGTTTGTCTGCCTGCGGGTCAGTGATACCGGGTGCGGCATGGACGCGGCCACCATGAGCCGGATCTTCGAGCCGTTTTTCACTACCAAAGAAGGCGGCAAAGGAACGGGCCTGGGCCTGGCGATGGTCTATGGCATCGTCAAACAGCATGACGGCTGGATCGAAGTCGGCAGCGAGGTGGGCAAAGGCACGACTTTCGACGTCCTCTTTCCGGCCAGCACTGAGCCGGCCAAGACGTTGGCGCCGGCGGCGGTTCAAGGCGCGGTGCGAGGCGGTCGGGAGACCATTTTGGTGGTAGAGGATGAGGCGCTGCTGCGGGACATGGCGCATCTGATCTTGCAGGACTGTGGCTACCGTGTGCTCGAAGCGGTTTCCGGAGCGGAAGCCCTCCAGGTTTGGGAGCGCAACTCCGGCGGCATTGACCTGGTGATTACCGACGTGGTCATGCCCGGCGGCATGTCGGGCCGCGAGCTCGCGGTAAAGCTCAAGACCAGCAAACCGCAGCTTAAGATTATTCTCACCAGTGGCTACAACATGGAGGAATCCAATACCACTTTCTTTCGGCGGAGCGGCGCGCGATTCCTGCAGAAGCCTTATACTCGCCCGGATTTGGCCAAGGTCGTGCGCGAGTGCCTGGACAATCAGGACGGGGCTGGCTAAGGACGTTGCCGTGCAGGCAAACACCCGCCGATAACCGCCAGGACCGTTGCCAAACGAAGGGCGCCTTGCGCTTGCACGGCGCGAGCTTGTGCGGGTCGTGCCAGCGGCCTGACGGCTAGAGCTTGTAGCCAATCTGGCGCAGAAAACTCCTGCGCCAGGCAATGTCGGGCGCGGCTTCGGCGCCTTTGGGGGGGAAGCCATCCACAACTCCCGTGATGCCCCGCCCCTGCGTCGTTTCAGCAAGGAGCACCTGAGTGGGATTGGCTGTGGCGCAGAAGATCCGGCAGACCTCTGGCACCATCTTGATGGCGTTGAGCACGTTGACCGGAAAGTAGCCCTCGCCGAGGAAGACAATGAAGCTGTGACCGGCGGCGAGGGCGAGGGCGTTCTTCTGAGCCAGCTCAATCATCGCCGGGTCGGTGCCGGTCCAGCGCACAAGGCATTTGCCGGAGGCTTCGCAGAAGGCGAGGCCGAACTTGATGCCGGGGACGGCGCCCACCAACGCTTCGTGGATGTCCTCGACAGACTTGATAAAATGGGTCTGGCCGAGGATGAAGTTGATTGGCTCCGGCTTTTCGATCTGGACGGCAACGAGTTTGATTTCCATAGCAACCGGATGTTTGCGCGGTTAGCGCAACGGGTCAAGAAGTCGTAACAACTGTAGTGGCCGACATCAGTCGGCATCGGATCGAGGATGGGGGGGCCGATTAAAGTCACCTGCTTCATCCCGCAATCCGTTGGTACAGTCCCATGCTCATGGACCGAATCGCCGCGTCGGTAGAAATTGGCATTGTGTCCATTTTTGGGACAGTGATGGCTCCCGAGCGCAGCCCCCACAGCCGGATGTTGCGGTGTGGCACCGGTGTGATACGCGTGATACCCCGGTGTGTATCCCATGGGGAGCGCTCCCCATGGGATACACACCGTAGTCTCGGTGGAGAGTCGCCGTTACTTGGCCGTAGCAGGATTGGGGGACGGGGGGGGGCCAGTAATTGGGTTTGGCCGGATACAGCCGGCTGGCGGTGCGCATCTTTAGCCCATTAGCCTGGTAAGATTATCCTGCTCAATTCCGGCCAGGCTGAGGTCCCGGAGCCAGGTCAGGGCAAGTGGACCCAGAATTCGTTCAGCGCATGGCTCAAGGCGGCGGCATTGCGGACGGTCAGGCGGCGCCACCAGGGGGGGAAGAGCCGGCGGTAGCGCGTATCAGCGAAGCGGGTATCAATCAGGAGTACAGCCCCGCGGTCGGTTTCCGAGCGAATGACGCGGCCGATGGCCTGCAGAACTCGATTCATACCCGGGAAAGTGTAGGCATACTCGAAGCCGGAGCCGGTTTTCTGCTGGAAGTAGTCGCGGATGAGGTCACGCTCGATGCAGAGCTGAGGCAAACCCACGCCGACGATCACCGCCCCAATCAGCCGGTCGCCGACCAGGTCAATGCCTTCGCCGAATACGCCACCCATGACGGCGAATCCCAGCAGCGTTTCGCCGTGATCCACGGCGAACGCAGCCAGGAAGGCCTCCCGTTCAGCTTCGCTCATCCCGGGATGCTGGACGAGGATCGGCACGGCGGGGTGGAGCGCGTGGAACTGCTCCTGCACGGCGGTGAGATATTGGTAGGACGGAAAGTAGGCGAGGTAGTTGCCGGGCCGCCCTTCCACAAGGCAGGCGATGGCCTGCACCACGTCTCCCAGCGATGCAGCGCGAGCCTTGAAGTCCGTGCGAATGCGGTCCTGCACCAGCACGGCGAGATGTTCGGGCGGGAAAGGCGAGGGCAGTTGCAGCATGGGGTCCTCCTCGCTGCCGCCCAGGAGGGCGCGGTAGTAATCAGTTGGGGTGAGTGTGGCCGAGAAGAAGGCGGCGGCTTTGCCGCGAGCGAGGGCTTGCTGGAGGAGGTGGGAAGGGTCGAGGCAGAAGAGGCGGATGCGGACGGCTGTGGCGCGGCGGCGGGTGCTGCGTGCGGGCAACAAAGCGCCGTCGTTGCTGCGCTGTGCCGGCGCAGTCCAAGATGCTGTGGGCGCGGGACCGGCGCTGCGGGGCAGATCGGCGATGGTGACATAGCGTTCGTCATAGAGCTGGGCGGTGCGGTGGAAAGTGCGGAGGCGGAAGTAGAGTTGGAGGAGGGCCTCGCGGAAGTCGGCGGGCTGGTTCCGCGCCAGCCAGGTTTCGGCTTCCTTGAGGGCTTTCTCAAGCGGGGGCAGGAGATCGGCGGGAAAATCGCGGCTTGTAAGGCCGGCGCGGGGCGAGTCAGCCGCGGGCAGGACCTCAGTCCTGGGTGGGTCCGCCTCGGCGAGTGAAATGGGACCTTCCGTGATCAACCCCGGTGGCGGCTCGGCGGATTTGCGTGAGGTGTCGGCTCCAGAGGCGCCCAGTTTCCGCATCGCGGAACTCAGCCGGCTTAGAGCTTTTGCGCAGCGCGGTACGGCATCCTTAAGGGCGCGGCGGACATCCTGTATTTCTCGGACCTCGAGGTCGGCGGAGAACATCTCGCGGGCGCGGTCCACCAGATTGTGGGCCTCATCCACGAGGAAGGCGTAGTCGCCCGGTTCCTCGGCAAAGTGGCGGCGCAGGTAGACTTTTGGGTCGAAGACGTAGTTGTAGTCGCACACGACCACGTCCACCCAGGTGGACAAGTCCAGCGAGAGTTCGAAGGGACAAACCTGGTGCTCGCGGCTGACTTCTTCGAGGACAGGGCGGGTGATTTCCTCGCGGCTGAGAGCTCCGCGCATGGCCGCCTTGTGGCGGTCGTAATAGCCTCGCGCGAAGGGGCAGGTCAGGTCGTCGCAGGGCTGGCCTTCCTGCGCGCAAATCTTCTCTTTGGCCGTAAGGGACAATGTACGCAGGCGCGCGCCGGCGTGGCGGAGGTCGGCGAAGGCCTTTTGCGCGATGGCGCGACCGACCGTGCGAGCCGTCAGGTAAAAGATGCGCTCCAGCTTGCCTTCGCCGAGGGCTTTGAGCGCCGGGAAGACCACGGACATGGTCTTGCCGATGCCGGTGGGGGCTTCGAGGAACAGGCGTCCGCCGCGGGCAAGGACGCGATAAGCGGCGACCGCAAGCTGGCGTTGGCCGGGACGGTAGCGCGGGAAGGGAAAGGCGAGTGAACTGAGCGATTGGTCGCGCTGGCGGCACCAGTGGTGCTGGACGCGGAGCCAGTCGAGGTAGATGGCGGTAGTTTGGTCAAAGAAGGCCGCCAGGTCGGGCAGGGAGCAGCGCTCGCGGAACTCGGTGACCTCGCCGGTGTCCAGGTCGAGGTAGCTGAGTTGGATGGTGATGTGCGGGAGGGCGTTAGCCTGGGCGTAAATGTAGGCGTAGAGCTTGGCCTGCGCCCAGTGGAGCGGGTCGGCGAGGCGGTCCCAGCGTGCCTGGACGGTCTTGATCTCCTCCAGTAGAACCTCGGGAAGACTAGCAAGAGCCTCGGCGGGAGGGCGAGGGTCCACGCAAGCCCTGACTTCGGCCGATTCGCTGGCGTGTTTGGGCTCGCGGGGACGCTCGCCCTCCCGACTGACAAGGAGGCCGTCAATGCGGCCTTGGATGCGCAGGGTGAAGTCGGGAGTTTCGAGGTCGAAGCTGAGGCGAACTTCTTTCTGGTAGCCGGGAGGGCGGGACCGCTGGAGCCGCTGGTGGCCGCGGGTGCCGGCGAGGGCGCGGCCGGGGCCGACGAAGTCACGCTCGCCGCCAAGGTCGCCGCGGCGGAGAGCGAACTCGACGAGCTCGCGCACCTGGACAGTGAAGATTGGTTTAGCAGCCGGGGCCACGCGGGGAGTTTCGGGTGGTGGCGCAAGGGGGGCAACTGGATAATAGGTGAGGAGAAAGGGGCAGAAATCCAAAGGCCGATAACCGAAAGCGGGTTGAGTGCAAGGGAGTTGGCGGGTGTCAAGCCGGCCGCGCAGCGCGCCAGTCGAGCGTCAACAGGCCGTTGGGTGAGCGTGCGAGGGGCACGGCCAGGACGTCGCGCTTGGGAAGCGGTTGAGAGTTGAGGGTTGAGCATGGAGAATCGGGGCCGAGCGACGGGGTTGGCCGGGAAGGCCGGCATCAACTGGCCGAAATGGCCGAGCTGGAAGCGGCCGAGGCGGACGGCGGCGGGCTTCAGGAACGGTGTGGTGCTGTCCGGCTGGCAGACGCAGTTCATCCCGCGCAGGCCGAACTGGTCGAGGAATTCCTCCAGCAAGCCTTTCAGGTCATGGAGGTCGAACTTCGCCTCGCGGTCGGCGCCGCTCCAGAAGAGAGGTTATCGCTGGCCGGTGAGGGCGATGGCGACGCGGCGATCAGCCCAGGCGGGCGCGCAAGAGCGATTCCTGAAATTTCGAGGGGCGGGCGAGGGGCACGTGCGAAGACCTCAGAACCGATGGACGAGCTTCTCGACGAGGAACGTGCTTTCGCGCATGGCTTGCTCGCTGAAGGGGCCGAACCACTCGGCAATCTGGCGGAAACGGGCGATGAACTCGGCTTTGTCGCCTCGTTCGACGAGGGCGAGATTCTGCTGTAGCGACTGGAGGTAGTCCTTCAGGAGGGCCAGGCGCTCGGGAGTGGCAAACACGATCTCGGCATACAGCGAGGGGTCCTGGGCGAACAAGCGGCCGACCATCGCCAGTTCCAGGCGATAGATGGGGCTGGACAACTCGAGGGTGCGGAGAATGGGAACGCCGCGTGAGTGAAGAAACTGGCCGAAGGTGAACGTGGCGAAGTGACGCAGCGCCTGGACGACACCCATGATTTCGTCGTGCTCCGCGGGCGGGGTTTCGACCAGGACGTTGCCCCACAGTGTCAGTTGGTCGAGCAGCCATTGGCATTGGTCCATCTGGCGGCCGGGAGTGACGACCACGATTTGCTTGTCCATGGTGACGGTGGCCGGGCCGAAGAGCGGGTGCAGGCCGACGACGGGGCCGGCGTGGCCTTTGAGCATGGCCTCGACGGGTATGCTTTTAAGGCTGGTGATGTCGGCCAGGATGCAGGCGGGCGGGAGGTGCGCGCCGATCTGGATGGCGACCGACGCGGTGATGTCAATGGGCACAGCCAGCAGGCAGAGGTCAATTCCGGCGGCGAGGGATTCGACCCGGGGCCAATCCTCGCGGTCGAGAATGCGGACGTCGTAGTCGGATTGGCGGAACCAATTGGAGAAGAACCGGCCCATGTTGCCCAGCCCGCCGACGATGAGAACCTTGGCGCCGGGGCGGACACTGCGTCGGCTGAGGGTGTTCAGTTGCCCCACGCGGGAATGGCGGAGGACAGCGCGAAACAGGTCCTCCACATAGTCCGGGTCGAGCCCGGCTTGGGTGGCCTGGACGCGGCGGGCGGAAATGAGGTTTTCCTCGCGGGCAGGGTGGAAAGTGGGCAGGTCGTGCTTTTGTTTGATAGCGGTGACCTCCTGGACGACGCGAAGTCGCCGGGCCAGCAAGTCCACCAACTTCTGGTCAATGCTGTCTATCTGCTCGCGCAATTGGTCCAGGCCCGCGTTGGAGACCGTCGGGGTGGCCGGGGCGGCCTTGGCGGATTGGGGGGACTTCGAGAGGCGCTTAGTCATAGCGGGGGCGCGGCGGGTGTATTGGAGCGGTCATCGGACCCAGACTAATGCGCGGGCGGAGCAAAAGCAAGGTTGCGGCCGGGAGAGTGCGCGGGGTGGTTTTTCGTGGCGAAAGCGGGTGGGGGCGCTAGACTTGGGCCATGCTAAGTCAACGTTGGCGTCCCGTGCTTGTTTCCGGGGGTGTGGTCTGCGCGATCTGGCTGGTGGCGCTGGCCGGCTACCGGATTGCCAGCAATGCCAAAATGACAGCGGAGAAGGTAAAGGCTTACGGCGAGTCGGTGGATATCAGCAAGTTGAGCGGAGCCGCGCGAGCGAAGGCGATACGAGAACTGGCGGACAAGCTCAACGCATTGTCATTGGAGGAGCGCCGCAAAGCGCGGCTGGATCGCACGGCCAGGGATTGGTTCGACCGGATGACGGAGGAAGAGAAGGGGGCGTTCCTGGAGGCGACGATGCCCAATGGCTTTAAACAAATGCTGACGGCCTTCGAGGAACTGCCGGAGGAGAGCCGGCGCAAGACGATTGACGACGCGCTGCGGCGTCTCCGGCAGGCGCGGGACCAGGCCGGCAGCGGCGCGCGCCGAGGCCCGCGCAATGGCACCAACTCGCCGCCGGTGCTCAGCGAGGAATTGGAGGCCAAGGTGCGCTCCATCGGGCTGAAGACGTTTTACAGCCAGAGCTCGGCGCAGACCAAGGCGGAATTGGCGCCGGTGCTGGAGGAGCTGCAGCGGGTGATGGAAAGCGGCCGGCCATTCCGGGGAAGGTGAGCATGGTGAGGGTGGCGAATCGCGAGCGGCGAGCGGCCAGGCGCCGCGCGGGGAGCACCCGGGCCGCGCACTCCTTCACGCTGATTGAGTTGCTGGTTGTGATTTCGATCATCACCATCCTCGCCGCGCTGTTGCTGCCGGTTTTGAGCCGCGCAAAGGAAGCGGGCCGAGCGACGGTGTGCTTGAGCAACCTGCACCAGATTGGCGTGGGGCTGCAGATCTACGTGGGAGACAACCACAATCGGCTGCCGGTCATGCGGGACAAGTCCGTGACGACGCTGATCAATGATCTGCCCGGCCCGGACCAGGTGCTGTCGAATTGCGTGGGGAATGTCAACGTGTTTAAGTGCCCATCCGACAGGTGGCCGGGGAACCAGGCCAAGCTGAGAGCCGGGGCGGGGGAAACCTTCTTTGGCCAGACCGGCTCCAGCTTCTCGTGGAACAGCCTGCTCAATGGCGAGAACGCCGATCATCTGTCCGCCATGGGCCTCAAGTTCGACCCGCACCAGATGCCCCTGATGTACGACAAGGACAAGTTCCACATCGCGCGTGGGGAATCCAAGGCGCAGAACTGGCTCTACGCGGATGGGCACATTAAGAACCTGCTCCTGTTCGAAGGGACCATTGAAAGGAAGCAATGATCCCGATTGCGCGTGGCTGATCCGAACATCAGCGTGGCGCCTGAACCCGTGATTCAACTCAACAACCTGTGCAAGAAGTTTGGCCGGCGCCCGGCGGTCGAGGACATGACGCTCCAGGTGCCGGCGGGCGAAATCTACGGCCTGCTGGGGCATAACGGCGCTGGCAAAAGCACCGCCATCGGCATGATGCTGGGGCAGGTTTGGCCAACCAGCGGCAAGGTGCGCGTTTGCGGCCACGACGTGACGGCCCACCGCCGCCTGGCGCTGCGAAAGGTGGGGGCGATCTTCGAGAGCCCGGCGTTCTACGAGTATCTGAGCGGTTGGAGAAACTTGGAGATACTTAGCTCCTACACGGCTCGGACCCCGCCCCAGCGAATGCGGGAGGTCATCGAGTGGGTGGGATTGAGCGGGCGGGAAGGCTCCAAAGTGGGGACCTACTCCCACGGCATGAGGGCGCGGCTGGCGCTGGCCCAGGCGCTCCTGCCCCAGCCGGAACTGCTGATTCTGGACGAACCCAGCGACGGCCTCGACCCGGAGGGCATACACGAAATGCGCCAGACGATCCTGCGACTGCACAAGGAACTGGGGCTGACCATTCTGTTATCGTCCCATTTTCTCAACGAGGTGGAGCAGCTATGCACGCGCATCGCGGTGTTGAACCAGGGCCGCAAGGTGTTTGAAGGCTCGCTGGCGGCGACAAAGCAGCGCGAGGCCTGGATACGGCTGCGCACCGGCGATTTCGGGCTGGCGGTGCGGGAACTGCGACAGGCAGAACTGATCACGCAGGAACGCGATGGCCGCCTCATTTCGCTGTGCCCGGGCGTGGGAACGGATCAGGTTGTCCGGCTGTTGGTGGAGCGCGGTATGGCCGTGCATGAGATTGCCCCGGCGGAGGAAACGCTGGAGGACTTCTACCTGTCGCTGATGAACGGGCAAAGGGAGGCCAGGTAAGCATGTTTTGGCGTCACCTGCGCAACGAGCTGTGGAAGCTGTTTGGCAAGAAGCGGACCTACATTGGCTTTGGCGCCTTTCTGCTGGCGCAGAATGCCATGCTGCTGACCTTCCGTTTTACTCGCTGGCAGTCCAGCATGGAGCGAATGCTGGCGGGCAACGGCTACCTGGCGCAGGAGTTCGTGTCGGCACTGACCGTGGCGGTAATCATGTTGATCCCCCAGATCCTGCTGCTGATGCCGCTGTATGCGGCGTTAGTGGGGGGAGACCTGGTGGCGAAAGAAGTTGAGGACGGGACGCTGCGCATGATCCTGTCGCGGCCGATCTCCCGCTTTCAACTGTTGCTGGTGAAATGGATCGCCGGGGTGATATTTGCGGCGGTCCTGGTGGTGGTGCTGGGCGGGACCGCGCTGGGTTTTGCGCGCCTGTGGTTCCCGTGGAAGGGCATGTTTGTATTTGTGCCGGGCGAGGTCTTCAATGTCCTGCCGGCGGGCGAGGGGCTGAAGCTCTATCTTTGGTCGCACCTGTCCATGACCTTGAACGCGAGCGTAGTGCTGGGCATCGCGTTCATGTTATCCTGCTTTAACATGAAGCCCGCAGCGGCCACCATCCTGTCACTGTCACTTCTGTTTGTGAACCTGGTGATGGAAGGCATCCCCTTCTTCGAGGCGTATCACGAGTACTTGCTGACCTATCATTTCCACGCCTGGCGCCACGTGTATGCCGAGCCCATTCCCTGGGCGCAGATAGGGCAATCCCTCTGCGCCCTGGTCGCGGTAAACCTCACCACCTTCCTCATTGGCGCGGCCGCTTTTCAGGCGCGCGACATCAAAACCTAGGTTGCTTTGGCGGGCTTGAAAAGGTAAGTTGTGGCACTTGGGACGGGCCCTCCAAAAGGCCCAATATATAGGCTGGGGCTGGTGGCGGCTCCACAACTAATGGTGCTTTCAGGGGCAGAAAAGCCGGAAATACCAGTTGTGTCAGGCGCCCATTTTCCCTAAAATTCGTACACCTTGAGCGGACGGATAAATTGCCCGTCCCAGATGACTTTATGGCTGACCAGAACGTGGATGACGAGACACAGAAAACACCTGCGCCCCTCGGCGCGCCGGAAAAGTACGACGCGTCGAAAATCGACAAGTTGGAGGGGTTGGAAGCGGTGCGCAAACGTCCCGGGATGTACATTGGCGACCCGGACGAGCGCGGCTTGCACCACAGCGTCTTTGAGGTGCTGGACAACTCGATTGATGAACATCTGGCCGGCTACTGCAGCAAAATTGAAGTCAGGGTGCACGTGGATGGCTCGGTGTCCATCCGTGACAACGGACGGGGCATCCCGGTGGACATCCATCCGAAGTGGAAAATCCCGGCGGTAGAACTGGTGCTGACCAACCTGCACGCGGGCGGCAAGTTTGGGCAGGGGGCCTACAAGTACTCCGGCGGCCTGCACGGCGTCGGGGCCAAGTGCGTCAACGCCCTGTCGGACTGGTTCAAGGTCGAAGTGTCGCGCGACGGCAAGGTCTACTCCATGGAGTTTGCGCGGGGTGTCACCACGCAGAAGCTGACCGTGGTCGGCAAGTCCAAGGGCACCGGCACCCTCGTCACCTTTAAGCCCGACCCCACCATCTTCACGATCACCACTGAGTTCAAGTTTGACATCCTGGCCAATCGCCTGCGCGAGCTGGCGTTCCTGAATCCGGGCGTTGAAATCGTCCTCGTGGACGAGCGGGACGAGAAGACCGAGACCTTTCTGTACAAAGACGGCATTGAGCAGTTTGTCAAACAACTGGGGCGAACCAAGCAGGTGCTGCATCCCAAGCCGATCGTCATCGGCCGGCAGAAGGAAGAGGTGTTTGTGGACTGCGTCATGCAATACACCGACAGCTACAACGACCAGATCCTGTGCTTCGCCAACTCGATTGCCAACCCGGACGGCGGCACGCACCTGACCGGCTTTCGCACGGCGCTGACCCGCGCGGTTAACCAGTACGCCAAGCAGAATGAGCTGCTGAAGGAAAAAGACCCCGCGATCTCGGGCGACGACGTGCGCGAGGGGCTGGTCTGCGTGCTGAGCGTGAAACTGCCGAACCCTCGTTTTGAATCCCAGACAAAGGTGAAGCTGGTCAACACGGAAATAGACGGCATTGTGTCGTCCGTCGTCTATGACGGCCTGATGACGCATTTCGACGCCACGCCGGCGGTGGCGAAGAAGGTGGTCGAGAAGGCCTTGCTGGCGGCGCGTGCGCGCGAGGCGGCGCGCAAGGCGCGGGAGACCGTTCGCAAGGGGGCGCTCACGGGCGGGGGGCTGCCCGGGAAACTCGCCGATTGCTCGGACCGCGACCCCGCCAACACGGAGCTTTACATCGTGGAGGGCGACTCCGCCGGCGGCTCGGCCAAACAGGGCCGCGACCGGAAGTTCCAGGCGATTTTGCCCATCCGGGGCAAGATCATCAACGTGGAGAAGGCGCGCCTGGACAAGGTGCTGCAAAACAATGAAATCCGCACCATGATCACCGCGGTGGGCACGGGCATTGGCGACGGCGAAGGCGAGGGCGCCTTTAACCTGGAAGGCCTGCGCTACCACAAGATTATTATCATGACCGATGCGGACGTGGACGGCTCCCACATCCGCACCCTGCTCCTGACGTTCTTCTATCGGCAGATGCCCGAGCTGGTCCGCCGCGGCTTCATCTACATTGCCCAGCCGCCGCTCTACCAAATCGCGCGCAAAAAGCGCGTGGAGTACGTGGATGACGATGCGCGCCTGAACCGGATTCTGATCGAGCTTGGCACCAACGAGGTCCGCCTGCGCAATTTGTCCGATGGCAACGAACTGACGGACAAGCAACTGGCCGAAATCCTGGAGATGCTTGAGTCGCTCGACAAATACGCCATCGCCTTGCGCCGCCACGGCGGCGACTTTGCCACCTACGTCGAACAGCGCCACCCCAAGACCCACGAGCTGCCGCGGCACCTGGTGAAGGTGCGCGACGGCAACGACGAAACGGTTCAATATTTCCACACCGAAGAGGAGCTGGAGGAATTTGGCTCCAAGAACTCCGATTTGCACCTTTTCGGCGAGGAGGAATCCGACACCAGCCTGCTGGAGAAGTCGAAGAATGGCCACACGCGCCGCGCCCGCCATGTGGAATTGCATGAGAGCAAGGCGGTGGCGGAACTGCTGGCCAGGCTCGCCAAGAAGGGGCTGAGCATCGAGCACTACTCCGCGCAAGACAAACCGCTGTTTGAAATTCTCGAAGGCGAGGGGGACAAGGAGCAGGTCAAGCCCCTCTTCTCGATCCCCGAAATTCTCTCCAGCGTCAAAGAGGTTGGCCGGCGCGGGTTGTCCATCAAACGCTTTAAGGGCCTGGGTGAAATGAACCCCAAGGAACTTTTCGAAACCACCATGAACCCGGCGCGGCGCAAGCTCCTGCGCGTGGACCTGACCGACGCGATCGAAGCGGAGGAGATGTTTGCGAAACTGATGGGCGAGGAAGTCGAGCCGCGCCGGCAATTCATCGAGGATAACGCGCTGAACGTGAGGAACCTAGACATCTGAGCGGCGCAGCGCCGATCTGCCGGCGCCGTCCGGCCGACCCGATTGGCTGAACCCGCGACCGGAGCCGCCAACCAGCATTATGCCCGAACCGACCGAACCTAACGAGACACCGGCAGTGCCCGCGAGCAGCACGCCCTTGTTCGCCGCCAACGAAAAAGTGGCGAAAATCAACGTCGCCGAGGAAATCAAGAACTCGTTCCTGGATTACTCCATGTCGGTGATTATCTCTCGCGCGCTGCCCGACGCGCGGGATGGCCTGAAGCCGTCCCAACGCCGCATCCTCTACGCGATGAACGACCTGGGGGTTATGCCCAACCGCAAGCACCTCAAGTGCGCCAAGATCGTGGGCGAAACCATGGGCAACTACCATCCGCACGGCGACCAGGCGATCTACCCGACCCTCGTGCACATGGCGCAGCCGTGGGCCATGCGCGAACGCCTCGTGGAAGGGCAGGGGAACTTCGGCTCCGTCGAGGGCGATCCGCCGGCGGCCATGCGCTACACCGAAGCGCGCCTGGCCCCGCTTGGGGCCATAATGATGGAGGACATGGACAAGGAAACGGTGGATTTTGTCCCCAATTACGACGAGACCCGCACCGAACCCACCGTCTTTCCCTCCGCGTTCCCCAACCTCCTGGTCAACGGCGGCACCGGCATCGCGGTCGGCATGGCCACCAACATGCCGCCGCACAACCTGGGCGAAATCATTGACGGCGTCTGCGCACAGATTGACAAACCCGACATCACCCTCAAGGAACTCATGCAGCATGTCAAAGGGCCGGACTTCCCGACCGGCTGCATGGTCTGCGGCCTGGAAGGAATCAAGCAGTACTTCCTGACCGGCCGCGGCAGCGTAAAAGTCCGGGGCAAAGTCGGCCTCGAAGAACTCAAAGGCGGCCGGGAGCAAATTATCATCACCGAAATCCCGTACAACGTAAACCGCGCCGTGCTGGTCGAGCGGATTGCCGACCTGGTCAACGAAAAAACCATCACCGACATCACCGCCGTGCGGGACGAGTCGGATGAGAACACGCGTGTCGTCATAGAAATCAAGCGCGATGCGGTGCCCAAGGTGGTGATCAACAACCTTTACCGGCACACCGCGCTCGAATCGGCCTTTGCCGTCAATGCGCTGGCCATTGACCATGGCCGGCCCAAGACCCTCGGGCTGAAGGACCTGATCAACTGCTACATCGAACACCGGCGCGAGGTGGTTGTCCGCCGGACCCGGCACGAGCTGCGGAAGGCCGAAGAGCGGGCGGAGCTGCTGGAAGGCTACCTGATTGCCCTTTCCAACCTGGACGAGTTCATCCGCATCATCCGCCACTCAGCCACCCGCGAGGAGGCGAAAATCAAGCTGCTGGCCTTCGACTTTACGCGCGCGCAGGTGGAGAAGATAGGCATCCTCATCCGCAGCGAGGCGCGCCTGGTGAGCGGCCGCTACTCCTTCAGCGAGGCGCAAGCCAACGCCATCCTCGAACTGCGCCTCTACCAGTTGACCGGGCTGGAAATTGACAAGGTGCGGGCCGAATACCGCGACTTAATGGCCCGGATCAAGGACCTCCTCGACATCCTGGCCAAAGAAGCCCGCGTGCTCGCCATCATCAAAGCCGAGCTGCAGGCCATCAAAGAAAAATATGCCACGCCCCGCCGGACGGACCTGGTGCCCGACGAAGGCGAAATTGCCATCGAGGACCTCATTGCGAACGAAGGGGTTATCATCACCCTGACGCACACCGGCCTCATCAAGCGGACCAACATCAGCTCCTACCGCGCCCAGCGCCGCGGCGGCAAAGGGGTGATTGGCATGACCACCCGCGACGGCGCGGGCGAGGAGGACCGGGACTTCATCGAGCACCTGTTCAGCGCCGGCACGCACGATCACCTGATGTTCTTCACCAACACCGGGCGGGTGTATGTGGAGCGCGTGCACGAGATCCCCGACATGGGCCGTGTCGCCAAAGGCCGCAGCATTGCCAACCTGCTCGAGCTCAAATCCGACGAGACCATCGCCGCCCTCATCCGCATCGAAGCCCGCACCGGCCCCAACAAGGAAGACACCACCTGGCAGCAGCCGGGCTTCCTCTTCTTCGCCACCCAGCAAGGCACGGTCAAGAAGACCCCGCTCGAGGACTTCGCCAACGTCCGCAAAGGAGGCATCATTGCCATTGGCATTGAGCCGGGCGACGCCCTGATCGAGGTGAAGCTGACCTCGGGCCGCGACCAGGTCGTTCTCATCACGCGCGACGGCATGAGCATCCGCTTTTCCGAAGAGGACGTGCGCGCCATGGGCCGCCCGGCCGCCGGCGTGCGAGGCATCAACCTCGAAAGAGACGATGCGGTCGTGGCCCTGGCCGTGACCAACCGCGACGCGACCCTGCTGGTGGCTGGTGAAAACGGCATTGGGAAACGCACTCCCTTCGACCTCGTCCGCGAGGATGGCACCGTCGAGCAGGTTTACCGGCTGCAATCCCGCGGCGGCAAAGGCATCATCACCATGAAGGCCAACGAGAAGACCGGCGCGGTCGTCGGCGCGCTCACCGTGCGCGATGCGGATGAAATCATGCTGATTACCTCGGGCGGGCAGTTGGTGCGCATCTTTGTCAAGGACATCCGCGAAGCGGGCCGCAACACGCAGGGCGTCAAGCTCATCAACCTAGCCGAAGGCGACAAACTGCAAGCCATCGCGCCGGTGATCAGCGAGCAGCAGGAAGACGATGCGGCCGGACAGGCCGGCGCCAGCTAGGCCGCGCCAAACCGCGCCCGCTCAAGGGAGCGTGGGGGGGGGCGGCGGCGGCTGGCGCAGAATGTCCTGCAGCAGGCTGGTGACATGGTCGGCGCGGCTGGAATATGAATCGAGCGAATCCGGCATTGTGTGCCGGGTCTCCTGGGGCACCTGCGTCACGTAAACAACCTCCCCGCGGTGCGCGGCCTGGCGGAGCTGCTGGGCCTTGGGCCCCTCGAGGTTGCCTGGGCTGGGCTCCGCCTCCAGCAATCCCGCCAGCATGCCTTCCCGCTTGGCCCGCTGGGCCAGCCAGCGATCGAGCCACTCCTTGACGGACGGCGCAAAATCACCTTCCGGCGCGGCGGCGACCACGACCACCTCCGCCTCCGCGGCCCTTTGCGCCGCCTGGCTCGCCGAGCCGAGCTCCGCCAGCAGCTCGAAGGACCACCAGCTTACGTCAAACTTGCATCGCTCCCTGAACCGGGCCGCCAGTTGATCGCAGAAGTCCACCGCCCGCTCGCGCGCGGCTGAATCCTCATACACGACCACCACTGACCGGGGCGCTTTTGCCCCCATCCGACTTTCGCTGTCGTCTGTCCCTGTCATGATTGCGTCGGCTCCGGCATGCCTCCCCGCACAACGGCGCAAGCGGCATAACCACAGCCACATCCGTGAATTTGCGCCCGCGCAGCGGGAAGGCAAGTTAAATATTGCGTTAAATGTAATCCCTCCAGGGCGATCTCGCCGAGAGCGTCACCGTTTAGCCGCCTCGGCAGGGCGGCCCCAACCAGGACCAAGGCCTTGCCGGCAAATCTGAGAGCTTGTTTGAGAATTCGCCCGGTCAGGGGACCGGGCCTACAGGATGGCGCCTTTTCGCCGATTCCCTGCAGGCCGGGTGTCCGCACCCGGCGTTAGACCGGCATTTTCAAACAGGCTCTTACGGCGACAAGCGCTCGATCAACCACCGCGCATCTGCCTGCCGCGTGTAGCGAAACCGGTCGTGCAGCCGGTTGGGCCGCCCCTGCCAGAATTCGAGCCGCCCGGGCGCAAGCACGTACCCGCCCCAAAACGGCGGACGCGGCACTTCCCGGCCCGCGTGCTGGGCCTCCACCTGCCGCCATTGTTCTTCCAGCGCCGCCCGGTCGCGTATCACCGCGCTCTGGTGCGAGGCCCAGGCCGCCACGCGGCTGCCTCGCGGGCGAGACTGAAAATACGCGTCCGACTCCGCCGCCGGCAGCGGCCTCACCTGTCCCGTCACGCATACTTGTCGCTCCTGGTGAGACCAGTAAAACACCAGCGCCGCGTGCGGGTTTTCGCCCAGCTCCCGCCCTTTGCGGCTTTCGTAATTGGTGAAGAACACAAACCCGCGCGCGTCCACCCCTTTGAGCAGCACCACCCGCGCCGACGGCCGCCCCTGCTTGTCGGCCGTGGCCAGCGTCGCCGCCGTCAAGTCCAGCGGCTCCCCGCCTGCGGCCAGCAGCAGCGCCTTGTAAGCGCGGATGCAAAACTTCCGCACCCGGCCGCCGGCCCGCGCCCCCGCCGCCTGGTCGAACCAAAGCTTGAACTGCGCCATCGGGTCCGGGTCCAAATCCCTTCGGCGCAAACCGGTCAAACTATATTCTCGTCGCAAGTCCGCGATTGCCATAGCTCCATGCTCACAGTGCCGGCTCCGGAACCCGCGCCGCCTCCGGCGCAAAATGAACCGTGCCGCGCCGGTAATCTTCCCTCCGCCACTGCAGGAATGTCGAGCACTTTGCGGTGGTGCCCTTGTTCCGCCGCGGCCAGTATCGGCGAAACTCCCGGTCCAGTTCGTCCAAAGCGCGCACGCCTGCGCGGGCCAGCCGCCGCGCCCCCGGCCCTCCTCCCCCGGCGACCGCCTGCTGCCAGAGCATGATCCGGCACGACTCCGCCGCCATCCGCGCCGCCAGGTCCAGCTCCAGCGCGAACATCTCCCCCCGGCGGCCGGACGCGGGCGCGCGCGGCAGCGTCCCCCGCAGCCTCTCCACCTCCTCCAGCGCCGCGCGGACCTTCGCCGCCGGAATGCGCGCGTAATACTTCAGCCCGTCCCGGCAATCCAGCTCCCCGGTGCGCGGGCGCGGCGCGGCGATCACCGCCCCGAACGGCGTAACGTTCAGCGCGCAATACTCGAACTTCCGGTGCGCCCAGCCCAGCCCCAGCGCCGCCTCGGCCAGGCGCCGGCTGGGATCCTGGAACACATCCCGGCTGATCACCGGCACCAGCAGCCGCTCATCCGCCGTCGCCGCGCACCAGCTCAGCGCCGCGCCGAGCAGATACGGCAGGTAGCTCACCGCCAGCGGCTGCGGGTGCCCGCCGTTGCCCCAATCCGTGTTCAAGTAACCCTGCGCCCCGTGGCGGGACCCCGCGGCCGCCGCCTGGCGCAAGTTGGCAAACGCCACGTCATGCTTCCCGATCAGGCTCATCCACGTGGACGTCCCGGGGCAGACGTAAAACGGGTGCCCGGCTTGCGCCCACCGTTCCGCCTCGACCGCGAACGGGTAAGTTGCCTCGTAGCCCCAGGCCAGCGCGACCATCTCCCGCGGCAGCTCCCGCACCAGCTCGGGGTGTTTCAACATCATGTCCCCCCAAAACATCATCCGCCGGTCGCGCGCCGAGACTTCCCGGTGCACTTGCTTCAAGAAATCCACATACACCCGACCGGCCCCTTTAGCCTGGCAAAGCCGCCGGCTTTGGCCGCGCCCGAGGTCCCACGTCTCGTCGCAACCGACATTGAACCGCCCGCTGCTGAAATGCGGCAGCAGCTCGTCATAAAGCCCGCGCAGGAAGGGCAGGGTGTCCGGATGGTTCGGGGCCAGCGTCGCCGGGTAGCGGAGATACGCGCCGCCCGCGCAGGCGTAAGGCGCGCGCACCTCCGCCAGCTTCCGGAGCGGCGGGTAGGCCAGCCAATACCGCAAATGCCCGAACGAGTTTTGATTGGGCACCAAATCAATCCCCAGCTCGCGGCACCGCGCGTCCAGCCGCAAAATGTCCTCGCCTGTCAACGGCCCCCAGCCGCGCCAGACTGGCTCGTAGTTCCGGTAAGCGAACGTGTGCTCCGTGTAAAGCTGCAGCTCATTGACCTTGAAATCAGCCAGGTCCCCGGCCAGCTCCAGCAACGTGTCCAGGCGGGGCACCCGTCCGCGCGACACATCCAGCATCACTCCCCGCCGCGCGAAATCCGGGTAATCCCGAATCCGCACCCGCGGCAGCCGCCGCCCGTGCCCGCGCAACAACTGGCGCAGCGTCGCCGTTCCCGCCCGCAACCCCCCTTCCTCCCGGTACAACAACGTCACCCCATCCGAACCGATGCGCAGCTCATATCCCTGGGCTTGGGCCGGTGCGGCGGCGCTCTGCACCGCGCGAATCGCCAGCCGCGGATGCTGCGCCGGTCCCGTTGCTACCTCCAGCTCGACCCCCGCCTCCGCCGCCGCCGACTTCACCCGCGCCGCCACGGGCCACAGCACCCGCTCCCGCGGCAGCCCGGCGTCCAGGTGCAGCACCCCGCGCTGCGGCAGCCGGTAACATCCCGGCAAACGCCGCACCCAGCGGGGATAAGGAAGCAATACCAAGCCGTTCAAGAACTCAAATCCTCGCCCGGGTCAGACCGTCCATTTTTCCGGTTGCCGCATATCGGCTCCTACTCTTCCCCAACCCGCGCCCCAATTCAAGCGACCCGCAACCCGCACCCGCCGCCGGCGGTGTACAGCGAAACCGCCCTGCCTTCGTCGAGGATTGGGGCGGCGCCTTCGGCGAGAGCAAAGGTTGGGCTGGGAATTGGCAAGCAGGGGGTGTAGCATCCCCGCCAATTGTCGTAATGCTTGTTCCAGCATTAATTCTCGGCCCCATCGCCGCTGGTGCGGGGCTGCTGTGGTTGAAGTCCGACCCGTTTCGCAAGATTCTGGTTAGCGCCGTCACGTTGCTGATCTGCGCCGGGGTGCTGGCGCTGGCGGTGCTGCCCGCGCCGGACCTCCTGCCGCTGGATTATCACTGGCTGAACGCCGCGCTCATGGCGATCGAAGGGGCCATGGGGCTCTACGTGATTTACGTGGGCCTGCGGGCGCGGCGCCCGTGGATCGTGGGGCTGATGCTGGCCCAGGCGGGGCTGATGGCCTGGCTGGAATGGGCGCACGGGGCGGAATTGAAGGCCGCGCACAATCTCCTGGCGGACAAGCTGTCCATCACCATGGCCCTGATCAACGGCCTGGTGGGCGGGGGGATATGCCTCTACGCGCTGGGCTACATGCGCGAGTATCACCGGGCGGCCCATCCCGAAGTGCCGGACCGGCGGCCGCTGTTCTTCGGGCTGCTGTTCATCTTCACGGGCGCCATGTTCGGCCTCATCTTCAGCAACAACCTGCTCTGGCTGTTCCTGTTCTGGGAAATCACGACGCTGTGCTCCTTCCTGCTGATCGGCTACACGGGGACGCAAGAGGCGCGGGCCAACGCCCTGCGGGCGCTGGTGATGAACCTGGCCGGGGGGCTGGGGTTCGCGCTGGCGATCGCCTGGTTTGCGCGCCAAAGCGGGAGCATCGAGCTGCGGACGCTCGCCGGCTCCCAACATTCGCTGGCCCTGCTGCCGGCCGCGCTGCTCTGTTTCGCGGGCATCACCAAGTCGGCGCAACTGCCCTTCTCAAGCTGGCTGCTCGGCGCCATGGTCGCGCCCACGCCCATCTCCGCCCTGCTGCACTCCAGCACGATGGTCAAAGCCGGCGTTTACCTGGTGCTGCGCATGGCGCCGGTGGTCACCGGGACGGCGGTGGGTTACCTGGTGGCCCTGGTGGGCGCGGTGACGTTCCTGGCGGGCTCCCTGGCCGCCATCACCACCAGCGACGCAAAGAAGGTGCTGGCGTGGTCCACCATCGCCAATCTGGGCTTGATCGTGCTGTGCGGCGGCATCGGAACGCACGAGGCGGTGTGGGCGGGCATCCTGCTGATCATTTTCCACGCGGCGGCCAAGTGCCTGCTCTTCCTCTGCGTCGGGGTGGTGGAGCACCGCCTGCACAGCCGCGACATCGAGGCGATGAGCGGCCTGGTTCTGAACATGCCGCGGGTGGCGGTGATGATGCAGTTGGGGATGGCGGGCATGTTCCTGGCCCCCTTCGGCATGCTGATCAGCAAATGGGCCGTGCTCAAAGCGGTAGTGGACGCCGCCCCGTCCCTCTCCATCTTCCTAGTCTTCGGCAGCGCGGCCACGCTGTTCTTCTGGGTCAAGTGGATCGGCAAACTGCTCGAGGTCCAGCGGCCCCGGCAAGCGGTCGCGCAAACGCTGGCCCTGGGCCAGAACATCGCGCTGTCCGGCCTGTCCGTGGTCACGGCCCTGGCCTGCCTGCTGTTTCCGCTCATCTCGGCCTGGCTCATCCAGCCCTACGTGGTGTCCGTTTACGGGCAATGCGGCGTGTTGACCCACGGCAACGTGGTCATCATGACCATTATGATGGTGATGATTCTGCTCTTCCCGCTCAGCTTCATCAACTACGGGCGCGGGGTCCGGGTCACAGACGCCTACCTGGGCGGGGCCAACCTGCACAGCAGCACGCGCTTCCTGGGCGCGGGCAACACCGAGCATGACGTGGCGACCAACAACTACCACCTGCACGGCCTGTTGAGCGAGGCGTGGCTGGCGCGCGGCGGCGTGATTTGCGCCGCGGCCCTGCTGGTGCTCCTGGCGGCCGCGGCCGTGTGGCCGATGCTATGAGCCCCTGGCTTCGACTCATCATCTTCCTGGTGGGGGCGCCCCTGCTGGGCGGCCTGCTGGCCGGGTGGGACCGGCGCCTCTCGGCGCGCATGCAGGCGCGGCGCGGTCCGCCCCTGCTCCAGCCGTTCTACGATGTGCTGAAGCTGTGGCAAAAGGAAAACGTCGTCGTCCGCCGCTCGCAGAACTTCTACATCTTCTTTTTCCTGCTGCTGGTGATCTTCACCGGGGCGCTGTTCTTCGCCGGGTCGGACCTGCTGCTGGTGATTTTTGCGCTGACGCTGGCGGCCATCTTCTTCGTGCTGGCTGCCTGCAAAGCCAGCTCGCCCTACAGCTTTGTCGGCGCGCAGCGGGAGCTCATCCAGTTAATGGCCTACGAGCCAATGGTGCTGTTGACCGCCATCGGGATGTACCTGGTCACCCGGAGCTTCTACGTGCACGACATCGCCGCCCATCCCACGCTCCTGGTGCTGGCGTTGCCCGGCATTTTCCTGGGCTTCCTCTACACGCTGGAGATCAAGTTCCGCAAATCGCCGTTCGACCTCTCCAGCTCGCACCACGCCCACCAGGAGCTGGTGCGCGGCCTCACGACCGAATTCTCGGGGCGGGCGCTGGCGATGATCGAGATCGCGCACTGGTATGAGACGGTGTTCCTGCTGGGCTGGGTTTACCTCTTCTTCGCCGCCTCCCCGCTGCTCGGGGTGCTGGTGTCGCTGGCGGTGTTCGGGTTCGTGATCCTGGTGGACAACGTGTTTGCCCGGCTCAAATGGCAAACCGCCCTCCGCAGCGCGTGGGTCGTGGCGCTGGTGCTGGGCTTTGGCAATATCCTGGTGCTTTCCTGGCTGCGGCACCTGTAGGCGAAGACACGAACTGACATGCACGGCATCAAAAAATCACCCTGGATCATCCACTACGACGCCTCGAGCTGCAACGGGTGCGACATCGAGACGCTGGCCTGCCTGACGCCGCTCTTCGACGTCGAGCGCCTGGGGGTCGTTAACATGGGCAACCCCAAGCACGCGGACATCTTCCTGGTCACCGGAGCCGTCAACCCGCAAAGCCAGGCGGTCATCCGCAACATCTACCACCAGTTGCCCGAGCCCAAAGTCGTGGTCGCGGTGGGCATCTGCGCCTGCAGCGGCGGCATCTTCCGGGATTGCTACAACGTCTCGGGCGGGGTGGATAGCGTCATCCCGGTGGACGTTTACGTGCCCGGTTGCGCCGCGCGGCCGGAGGCCATCATTGACGGCGTGGTCAAAGCCTTGGCCGTGCTGGAGGCCAAGCACCGCGAAATGAAGGCCCTGGCCAACAGCCTCGACCAAACCCTCTACCTGCGGGCCGACAAGAGCGATGCGCCGGAGATTCTGGCCCTGCAAAAGATCGCCTACCAGAGCGAGGCGGAGCTGTATGGGGACGACAGTTTGCCCCCACTGCAACAGACCCTGGCCGACCTGTTGGCCGACTTCGAGCGCACGCCCGAGCGGGTGGCGGTCCTGGCCCATGCCCCGGCGGCGGAAGACACCCACCCGGACGCGGACCAAATTGTCTTTCTCAAGGCCGTGGTCAACGGCAAGATCATCGGCTCCGTGCGCGGCTTCGCCATCGGTGCCACCGCCTACATCCGCCGGGTGATTGTCCACCCCTATTTTCGAGGCCGGGGCATCGGCCGGCGGCTGCTGCGAGAGATTGAAAATGCCTTTCCCGACGTTCAACGCTTCGAGGCGAAGACGGGCCATCAAAGCAAGCGCAACCTCTTCCAGCTCACCCACACCGGCTACCAGGTTTTGCGGACTGAGCCCTTCACGCCCCACATCAACTGGGTGTTCCTGCAAAAGGAGCGCGCGCCGGCGCCCGCAACAACCAAAAACGTAAAATGAGCAACGGACCAGCCCAGACTTTTGAGATCATACCCGTGTCGGCCCTCCTGGAGCGGGCAGGCACAATGCACAAACAAGGATACCGGCTGGTGCAGATCGGTGCCACGCGCCTGCCGGAGCAAATCGAGCTGACCTACAGCTTCGATCGCGACAGCCGCCTGGCCAATCTGCGCCTGCACCTGCCGGCCACGGCGGCCCGGGTGCCGAGCATCAGCGGGATTTACTGGTGCGCGTTTGTCTATGAAAACGAGGTCCACGACCTGTTCGGCGTCCAGGTGGACGGCATGGCGGTGGATTTCCATGGCCACTTCTACGAGACCGCGGTCAAGTTCCCGTTCGGCACGACCAAAGTCCCCGTGGCAAAGCCTGCGGCCGCGCCTCCAGTCGCCAACCCTCCCCCCGCAGCCGCCAAACACTGACCCGCACGCCATGGCCCGCACGATCATACCCTTTGGTCCGCAACACCCGGTGCTGCCCGAGCCTATCCACCTCGACCTGGTGGTCGAGGACGAAAGAGTAGTCGAGGCGCGCCCCTCCATCGGCTTCATTCACCGCGGCCTGGAGAAGCTGGTCGAGAAGAAGGACTATGTCGAGTTTGTCTATGTCGCGGAGCGCATCTGCGGCATTTGCAGCTTTATTCATGGCCAGACCTACTGCCAGGCGGTGGAAACGATCATGAACGTGGCGGTGCCGCCGCGCGCCCTTTACCTCCGGACGATCTGGGGCGAGCTCTCCCGGCTGCACAGCCATCTGCTCTGGCTGGGGCTCATGGCGGACGCCGTGGGCTTTGAAAGCCTGTTCATGCATTCCTGGCGCGTGCGCGAGCGCGTCCTCAATATCATCGAGGCCACGGCCGGCGGACGCGTCATCTTCGGCTCCTGCAAAATCGGCGGCGTACGGCGGGACATTGACGCCGCCGGCCTCCAGGCCATGCTGGCGGACCTGGGCCAGATCGAGGCGGACCTCCGTGACCTTACCAAGGTCTTCATCCGCGACGATTCCGTCAAAAGCCGCCTCTGCGGAGTGGGCGTGTTAACGCGTCAGGACGCCCGCGACCTGGGGTGCGTCGGCCCGACCTCGCGCGCCAGCGGGGTGGCCCAGGACATGCGCCAGTTGGGCTACGCCGCTTTCAAGGATCTGCCCGTCGAGCCGGTCACGCACACGGACGGCGACTCCTACGCCCGCTGCGCCGTCCGATGCGACGAGCTGTTCCAATCCATCAATCTGATCCGCGAGGCCGTCGCGCGGATGCCGGCGGGGGAGATCGCGGTGAAGGTGGCGGGCAATCCCAACGGTGAGTTCATCGCGCGCACCGAGCAGCCGCGGGGCGAGGTGGCGTATTGTGTGAAAGCGGACGGCACGAAGCACATCCAGCGCTTTCGCGTGCGCACGCCCACGTTTGCCAACCTGCCGGCCCTGGTGAAGATGCTGCAGGGCTGCGAGCTGGCGGACGTGCCGGTGCTGGTGCTCACCATTGACCCCTGTATCAGTTGCACCGAACGGTGATCTTATGGCCTATTTCGAAATGTCCCGGCTGGCCCTCAAGTGGGCGCTGACCAAACCGCCGACGAGCCGCTACCCCTTTGAGCCGCGGCGCGAGCTGGCCGGCTCCCGCGGGTGGCTGGTCTTCACCAAAGACACCTGCGTCTATTGCAACGTCTGCGCCAAGAAGTGCCCCACCGGCGCGCTGGTGGTAAACCGCGCTAGGAAGGAGTGGGCGATCGACCGCTTGCTGTGCATCACGTGCGGCTGCTGCGTGGAGGTGTGCCCGAAGAAATCGCTGGAGCTGGCCGCCAGTCACGGCACGCCGGCGGTGACCAAGGACGTGGAGATTTACTGACCGGCCATCTCCGGGACCTGTAGTTAGCCCGCGTCACTTGGGGATCATCCCCGTCTTGCGGGCGTAATTGAACAGCCCCCCGGCGTCCACTACCGGGCGCACATCGCCCAGTGGCTTGAGCTGGCAAACCTGGCCCGTGCTCTTGATGGTCACCGTGCTGGCGTTCAGGTCCACGGTGGCCACTTCGCCGGTCTTCAACACGTCGCAAAGCCGCTCGACGGTTTCGCAGGGGTAGAGTTCCCCGGTTGCGACGGAGTTGCGGAAGAAGATGCGCGCGAAACTCTGCGCGAGGACCACCTTGCAGCCCGCGGAGCCCAGGGCGATGGGCGCGTGCTCGCGGGAGCTGCCGCAACCGAAGTTGCGACCCGCCACCACGATCGGGTAATCGCTGTCGAGCTGGCCTTCCTGCACGTAGCGCTCCGGGTACGCCGATTCGGGCAGGCCGGCAAACGCGTAAGCGCCCAGCTTCTCGTACTCCTCGGGTATCGTTGGCACAAGATTCAGGTATTGCGCCGGGATGATCTGGTCAGTGTCTATATTATCCCGCACCACAAAGACCGGACCTGTAAACACAGATTGCATGGCGGCAGCTTGGCCGCTGGCGGGCGATTATTCAACCAGATTTGCAGGGTGTCAGATTGCGTCAATTTGCATTGCCTTCGCCGGATCGGTCTGGCATCCTGAGCGCTTGAAAGTTATGCGCCAGAAGAGTCGAGTTTCTGCCCCGCCGCTGGCTACCGGCCAGGTCTGGCGCATGGAGGATTCCGACCTGCACGTTGACCTCGTCGGCAAACACCTCGTTCATTACAAGCTCATCAAGCGCGACGCCAAGCGCACGCCCATGTCGCTTTCCAACAAGAAGGCCGTGGAGAAATACCTCAAGACCAACAAGGCCGTGCTGGTTCGAGGCTAGTCCTGTTTCAGGCTAACGGAGCACGCTCGCGGGCGGCAGGGGAGTCAGGGCTTGCGCTGGGGTGTGGTTGGCCGTAAAACGACCCGCATGAACCGAAGGGAATTCCTCCAGGCTGGCGCGGCGGGATTGGCGTTGTCCGCCCTCGGCAGTTATGCCGCTGAGTTCGCCGAGCAGCGGAAGCGCGTTGGCCTCATCGGCTGCGGCTGGTACGGCAAGTGCGACTTGCTGCGCCTGATCCAGGTGGCCCCGGTCGAGGTCGTCTCGCTCTGCGACGTGGACCAACGGATGCTGGCCGGCGCGGCGGACATTGTCGCCTCGCGCCAAGCCTCGAAAAAGAAGCCTCGCACCTACCATGACTACCGGCAGATGCTCCGCGAGCAGGACCTGGACATTGTCCTGATCGCCACGCCCGACCATTGGCACGCGCTGCCGATGATTGCCGCGGTCGAGGCGGGGGCGGACGTCTATGTGCAAAAGCCGATCAGCGTGGACATCATCGAGGGGCAAGCCATGCTGGCCGCCGCGCGCAAGCACGGGCGGGTGGTGCAGGTGGGCACCCAGCGCCGCAGCACGCCGCACCTGATCGAAGCGCGGGACACCATCATCCGCGAGGGGAAGCTGGGCAAGGTGGGCCTGGTGGAAATCTACAGCTATTACGGCGGCGGTGCCGGGCCTGACCCGGAGGACAGCGATCCGCCCGACCACCTCGACTGGGAGATGTGGACTGGCCCGGCCCCCATGCGGCCCTACAACCGCATGAAGCATCCCCGCGGCTGGCGCTCGTTCATGGAGTATGGCAACGGCACCGTGGGCGACCTGTGCATCCACATGCTTGACGCCGCCCGCTGGATGCTCGACCTGGGCTCGCCCCGGACGGTCAGTTCCTCCGGCGGCATCATCATGAGAAAGGGCCGCAAGGCCAACATCGCGGACACGCAGACGGCTGTGTTCGACTTCGGCGACCTGCAGGTGGTCTGGCAGCACCGCCGCTGGGGCCAGTCACCGGACCCGCGTTACCCTTGGGGTGTTACGTTCTGGGGGGACAAGGGCAACCTGAAGGCGAGCATCAACAGCTACACGTTCGCGCCCACCGGCAACGGCCAGCCCGTCCATCGCGAGGTCACGATGGAGTTCGACCAGTATCCCGAGGACCGCGACGAGAAGGACCTGGAGAAGCAAGTCGCCCCTGCGATTCGTGGCCACATGAGAGACTTCCTGGCCGCCATTGCGTCCCGCGGCAAGCCGGTTGCGGACATCGAGCAAGGCTACATTTCAAGCACCGCGTGCATCCTGGCAAACCTGTCCATGAAATTGGGCCGCAGCTTCGCGTGGGATGCCGCCGCGGGCAGGATCATCGGCGACGATGAAGCCAACCGGCTCTTGGAGCGGCCCTACCGTGCTCCGTGGGTGCACCCGCAGCCGTCGAAGGGCTGAGACCTTGTTTGAGAATTCGCCCGGTCAGGGGTCCGGGCCCACAGGATGGCGCCTTTTCGCCGATTCCCTGCAGGCCGGGTGTCCACACCCGGCGTTAGACTGGCATTTTCAAACAGGCTCTGAGACGCGCCGGCGGCGGCGGCGGGACCTGAATCAGACCTTGGCCGGAACGACAAACGGCGGGCGGTAATTGCGGCTGAGCAGTTCGTTGGCCTGTGCGTTGTCCACGAAGCGCTCCTTCCGGGGATCGAACTTCAGCGGCATGCCCAGCTGCACATTGTCTTTGGTGATGTCCACGCCGTTGGCGTCCAGGTGGCCGGCCATGCGGTTGTAGGCTTCGGTCAGGCTCCGGTTGTCGGCGAGCGCTTCCTTGATTTCGCCCGGCGCCTTTCGCGCGCCGAGGCGGTAGGAGATGTTTCCGGTGTGGACGAGGCCGGCCGAAAGATGGCCCTCCAGGATCTCCGCGTGCAGGTCTTTGCTTCTCCGGCTCCGGACTGCGGCGATCCAGTTGCCATGGTGGCCGCCGGATTCGGCTGTCAGCCCGACTGGGGTCTTCAGGTCCGGGACATTGCTCCTCCGCTTGCCAGTGAAGCGGGTGATTTCCTTGTTATACTTGTCATAAACGATGGCCTCGGTGTAGCTGGGGACCACGACGTAACCCTGTTCGCACTCGATGACGTTGCCCACGCCCACGCCCTTGTATTTGTCCATGTTCCAACCTTGCTCCTGGGACGCTTTGTCCTGCGGCAGGCCGCGCACCTCGAACAAGAGCGGCGTTTTGTAGCCGTGATAGACGACGAGGGTGTTGGGCGTTTCCGCGGAGTCCCGGTAGCCCAGGCGTCCTCCGACGGCGAGGGAGAAAGGCGCGATGGCCGTTTCGCCCAGGAACCAGCGCGCGATGTCCACCTGGTGCGGGGCCTGGTTGCCGTAGTCGCCGTTGCCGTAGTTCCAGAACCAGTGCCAATCGTAGTGGATCGTGCCAAAACTGGTGTTGCGGCGCGGGGGGTCTTTCGGAGCCGGGCCGCACCAGAGGTCGTAATCAATGTAATCGGGCACGGGTTGCGGGCCGTCCACCAGGCCAATGCTCTTGCGGGCTTTGTAGCAGAAGCCGCGGGCGAGGACGATCTTGCCCAGACTGCCGCCGCGCACGTATTCCACGGCTTGCTGCAGTCCCGCTGAAGAACGGCACTGTGTGCCGCACTGGACGATGCGTTTGTACTTGCGGGCCGCCTCGACCATTTGCCGGCCCTCGAACATGTTGTGCGATGCGGGCTTCTCCACATAGACGTCCTTGCCCGCCTGACACGCCCAAACAGTTCCCAGGGCGTGCCAATGGTTTGGCGTGGCGATGGAAATGGCGTCCACGTCCTTGTTTTCAAGCAGCTTGCGGATGTCGGTGTAGGTCTGGATTCCGCCACCCAGTTCCTGGGCTTTGGCATCGAGCACATGCCGGTCCACGTCGCAGAGGGCCACGAGGCGCACGCCTTTCAACTTGCTTAAGGTCTTGATGTGACCGGCACCCTGGCTCCGGAGGCCAACCTGCGCAACCCGGATGTCGCCGTTCGCGCCGGCGGCCCGGCTCCAGATGCGAGCGTCAAAGGTGAGTGCAGCGGCGCCCATGGCGGTCGCCTTGAGGAAATTACGGCGTGTGAAGTTCATGATCGTTTGCTTTATCGTTTGAATATCTATTAGGGGAAAGCGGCTCCCGCCTCAACTCCTTTCTCGTGTCGGACTTTGTCCGGCAGGACTGCTGGGCAGCGCGGGGACCAATCGGTGCCAGAGGCTGTGCAAGTTGAATCGTTGCAGTGGTTTGCATGGATGGTGCTGTAAAGAGCGCCCATTCCGGGCCCGAATTCGTGTAAGTTGCGTAACGACAGCGGTGTACGCTGGAATTTACCTCGGATGTCAAGGCTGTATCCACGGTGATGATACGGTGAGTATACGGTGAGTATTCGGTGTGACTGGCGTGGGCAGCGGGGGCGGATTCCGGCCGGTAACCGATTCGACCGCCTGGTTTGCGTAGAGTGGCCCACCGTTTGGCCGCCTCGACGAAGCGGCCGTGGCTGACTGAGGGATTACGCCAGCAGTGGGAAAAGTTTTGCGTCTGGCGGAGCGAGGCTGTTAGGCTCCGCTAATGTCTAAGCAGAAGCCTTCTCCTTCAACTGGGCCGTCCGGTCTGTCCCCCAGTAGCTCCTGGGGGGCAGGCTTAACCCGCCGGGATTTTCTTCGGCGCGCTGTGGTCGCCGGTGGTGCGGTGGCCGCGCCCTGGTTCATCCCGGCCTCGGCGCTGGGGCGGAATGGATTGGTGCCGCCGAGCGAGCGGATTGTGCTTGGGGGGCTGGGCGTTGGCGGGCGAGGCACCGGGGTCTTAAAGTGGATGCTGCCGGAGAAGGATGTGCAGTTCGTCGCCATCTGCGATGCGAAGAAGTCCCAGCGCGAGGCCATCAAGCGGCTGGTGGACGAGCAGTATGGCAACAAGGATTGTGCGATGTATCGCGACATGCGCGACTTTCTGGCCCGGCGCACGGACATTGACGCGGTGCTTATCGCGACGGGGGACCGCTGGCATGCGACCGCCTCCGTCATGGCGATGCGCGCGGGCAAGGATGTCTATTCCGAAAAGCCGTCTTCGATGACCATCGCCGAGGGGCAGGCGGTCGTCGCGACGGCGCGGCGCTACGGGCGCATCTACCAAACCGGCCTGCAGCGGCTCAGCGAGGACAACTTCACCTTCGCCAACGAGCTGCTCCGCACCGGCCGGCTGGGGCGGGTGCACACGGTTCGGGCGCATATCGCGCCGTGGGATGCCGCCGAGATGAAATTCGATTGGCTGCCCGCCGAACCCGAGCCGGCTAAGGATGAGGTGGACTGGGACCAGTGGCTGGGGCCGTGTCCCTGGCGGCCTTACAATGCCGCCTACACGCGCGGCGGCTGGCGTGGCTACTATGATTTTCACACCAGCTGCATCGGCGAGTGGGGCGCCCACACCTTCGGGCAATGCCAAGTCGCGATGGGGGCTGCGGATACCTCTGCGGTCCGTTACGGCTACGTCAACAACCCCACGGGCGATGGCATGGTTACCGTCTTTCCCAACGGCGTGAAGATGATTCTATCCCGCGGCGAGCAGTGGTGGCACGGCTCGTGCGGGGTCCGCTACGAGGGCTCGGAAGGGTGGGTGGCAGTGGCCGACGGCTACTCCAAGCCGGAAGCCTCATCGCCCGCGCTGCTGGCCGACTTCTCCAAGCTGGTCAAGGATTACATGGCGCGCACGGGCCGCCCGATGAGCCATGTGCGGAACTTGTTTGACTGCATCAAGTCGCGCCGTCCCACGGTGGCCAATCCCGAAGTCATGCACCGCTCCATGTCCACCGTGCACGCCGCCAACATCTGCATGTGGCTCAAGCGCGACATGAAGTATGACCCTGTGAAAGAGGAGTTCATCAACGACCCGGAGGCCAACCGCCTCCGCTCCCGCGCGATGCGGGAGCCTTGGATAATCGAATCTGCGTAATTTCCAATTATAACAACTATGCATCTCATTCGTCATTCCCTGACCCTCACCCTGACCATCGCCTGTGCGACTGCCTGCCTGGCAGAAAGCGCCCCGCTTACGACTAAAGAGCTGGTTAAGAAGCAAGTTGCCGTCCTGGAGTCTGGCGCCACTCAGAAGGAGAAGGCGGACGCCTGCCGCGAGCTGGCCCGCATCGGCACCAGTGACGCCGTGGCGCCGCTGGCTGCGCTGCTGTCGGACGAACAGCTTTCCCATATGGCCCGCTACGGTTTGGAGCCGATCCCCGGCTCCTCGGTGGACAAAGCGTTGCGCGACGCGGCTGGCAAACTCCAGGGCCGCCTGCTCGCTGGCGTCGTCGGCAGCATTGGCGTGCGCCGCGATCCTAAGGCCGTAAAGCTCCTGACCAAGCTGCTCCAGGCTCCCGACAACGACGTGGCCCAGGCCGCGGCAAGGTCCCTGGGCAGCATCGGCACTCCTGCCGCCGGCAAAGCGCTCCTGGATGCCTTGCCGGCTGTCTCCGCCGCCAACCAGCTCGCGTTGTGCGAGGGGCTGCTTCGCTGCGCGGAAACGCAGGCAGGCAAGGGCAATCGCAAGCAGGCGGTGGCGATTTACGATCGTCTGCGTGCCACAGCGGCGCCGCACCAGGTGCGCACCGCGGCCGTGCGTGGGGCCATTCTTACGCGACAGACGGATGGCCTGCCGCTGCTAAAGGCAACATTGCGGGACAGCAATTTCGCGCTTTTCTCCGCCGCGGTTCGCAGCGCGCAGGAGATGCCGGGCCCGGAGGTCACGCGACTTCTGGCCGGCGAGCTGCCAACAATCCCGGCCGAACGCCAAATTCTGTTGATGCAGACCCTTGCCCAGCGGGGCGACGCCGCGGCGTTGCCCGCCCTGTTCGCCGCCGCCCGGAGCGGGGACAAGAGCGCCCGGCTGGCAGCCGTTCGTGCCATTGCTCAATTCGGCGATGCCTCGGCGCTGCCAGTATTTGTGGAGTTGATGGATGATCCAGACAAGGACATCGCCGCAGCGGCCCAGGAAAGCCTGGGCGGCCTCCCCGGCAAGGACGCGGACGCCGCCATCATCAAGATGCTTGCGGACGGTCCAGCCGCGCGCCGCGCCAGCGCTTTGGACCTCATCGCGCGGCGGCGCATGACTGCGGCCATTCCCGCTCTATTCGATGCCGCGGGCGGACCGGACCTCAAGCTGCGCGTTGCTGCCACCAAGAGGCTCGGCGAACTGGCCGGATCGGCCGAAGTCCCGCGCTTGCTTGACCTCTTGGTTCGGGCGGCGAGTTCCGAAGACCTGGAGGCGGCCGAGCAGGCCCTTAGCGCTGCCTGCTTGAGGGCGCAGGATCCTGCTTCGTGCGTCAGCCAGGTCGAAGGCCGCTTGACGCAAGCCCCGCCTGCCCAACAGTGCGCCCTGGTTCGCGTGCTGGGAGCAGTCGGAGGCGAAAAGGCTCTCAAAGCCGTTCGGGGAGCCGTCCAGCATCCCAACACCGAGGTGCGCGCCACCGCTATTCGCGCGCTGGGCGCCTGGAGCACCGCTGACGCCGCGCCGCACCTGCTTGAGGCAGCAAAGGCCGCCTCTAACCCGACCGACAAGATGATTTGCCTGCGCGGTTACCTGCGCCTGGCGGGGCAGGCCGACCTGCCGGTGGACAAGCGCCTGGCGATGTGCCGCGAGGCGGCGGCTTTGACCCAGAAGGACGAGGAGAAAAGGCTGCTGCTGGCTGCCTTGGGCGGCATTGCCTCCGTCGAGGCGTTCGACCTGGTCGCGCCGCATCTGGACGAACCGGGCACAAAGGAAGAGGCCGCCACGGCCGCGGTGAATGTTTCCGACATGCTGTTGAAAAGCGCGGATGCGGCGAAGCTGGCGCCCCGGCTCGCCGAGGTGCTCGACAAGGTGTGCGGCTCGACAGCCAACGCCGACCTGGCCAAACGCGCCAAGGAACTCGGCGACCAGGCCAAGACCAAGGTGGGTGGCAAGTAACCTGGAATGTGGCCTGTCTGTGTTCGACTGCGGGGTGTCGTTGAATTGCTGCGACCGATGGTTCGCTCCTTGTGCACCGCCGCGCTCCTGACAATTGCCATTACTGCTTCGGCGCAGTGGCGTGTTCTGTCACCCAGCGACCAGCGCCAAACGCAGCCCCCCAGGAATTTCTCCGAAGGCACTCCCATTAAACTCGGCGACGCCTGTCCCGACGACCAGAAGTTCCGCTGGCTGGTGGCCGAGTTGGAGATTCCCGGCCACATCGGCAACGAAGCCACCGCCGGCAAGGTGGTGGGCCTGCAGATCAACTGCGCCGACGGCGGCGAGGCCTGGGTCAACGACGTCCTGCAGGCTCGCTTCGACAACGATCATCCCGCCCTCCTCATTCTGAGCGAAGCTGCCGCGCCTGGCGCCAGGGTGCGCGTCGCCATCCAGGTGTATGCGCACGTCCAAGGTGGCGACAGGTTTGACCAGGCCAACTGGGTGATCATTGATTCCTGGCGCGCCAAAGAGCCACTGGTTCTGACGGTTGACGCGCAGCATCCGGCAGGCAAGGTCCCCGATGGTATTGTCGGCCTCAGCCAGGGTGGCGGCGTGTCAGACTACGAGGACGCGACGGCGCGCAAGCTCAAGGAGGGCGGCTTCAGATGGTTCCGCATGGACAACGTCTTCACCGGCGTTCTCAAGACAGGGCAGGGGACCAACCTGGTCTATGACTGGTCGGACTTCGACCGCCGCGTGGACTTCATCAACAAGATCGGCGCGGACCCCATAATGGCTGTTTCCTACATGCCGCAAGTCCTCGACGCCGTGCCCAACGGCGAGCGCCAGAGCGCGCCCCGGGATTACGCCGCCTGGGAGGAGCTATGCTTCCAGGCTGCCCAGCGCAGTCTGCAACGCGGTAAACGCATCCCCTTCTGGGAGGTGTGGAACGAGGTCAACACCGGCTGGCTCAAGCCCGGTCCCGAGGACACCGGCAGCGACGCCTTCCAGCAACTCTACAACACGGCGCTGGGCAAGGAGCAGACGGACCACGGAGTCGTTCGCCGCTTCGAGGCTTACTGCAAGCTTTACCGCGCCACTGCCCGCGGCGTGCGGCGCGCGGATCCGCAGGCGAAGATCGGCGGCCCCGCCCTTGCCAGTGGCCCGTTCGAGAACTCGGAGCACGGCCATTGTCAGCATGGCAAAGGCTTTGCTCGCGGCCTGATGCTCTGGTGCCAGCAACAGAAGTTGCCTCTCGATTTTGTGAGCTGGCATGAGTACTTCCAGCCGCCCGAGATCATCGTCAAGGAAGCAGAAGCCTTTCGCACCTACCTGGCCGATTTCCCTGAGCTGAAGCGCACGGTCGCATCCTTCATGATCACTGAATGGAACGAAGCCTGGTGGGCGGACCGGCCGCAAGACCACGAGCTGGGTGCCGCCTGGTGCGCCAACTCCATCACCCGGGCCTTCCTCCCCGCGGGCATTGACCGCCCGTGCTTCTTCTATGTCAAGCAGGGCGACCTTGGCTTCCGCGGCGATTACAGCCTGCTGATGAAGGATAATTTGCCCAAGGCCTCCTATAACGTCGCCAAGGTCTTCAACGGCCTGCGTGGCAACTGGCTTCGCGTCACGGGCACCGACGATGATGTCTCCGCCGCCGCCGCCTGGGACGCCGGGCAAGCTCGCCTGGCGATTGTCCTGGTGAACTTCCGCGACCGCTACCCGTTACGGCGGACCGTCCGCCTTCGCCTTGACCCGCTCCCCACGGCCCTGAAAGCCGGTCGCTGGCGGGAATCCACGGTGGACGCCACTCATAGCAACGCCTGGAACGACCAGAGCAAAGCCGAGCTTGCTGTCAGCCGGACCGGCGAGAACAACCAGCCAGCGTTCACCTGGCAGCAAGTCCTGCAGCCGAATTCCGTGACCCTGCTGGAGTTGGAGAAGCGCTGAGCCGCCAGCGTTGCAGAACGGGGCGGGCATTAACTGCCCCGGGTGCTGCCGTGGCGATAGTTCGCCTTCCGGCTTTCCGGTGCTATTGCCAGCAGGCTTGACCTTGGTGCCGACATCCCGCACGGTATGGCCGATGGCATGATCGGCTGGGTTGCGCAGGAAGTTGCGGGCCGGCGCGGGCGCCACCTGCGGCTTGCATACGGTCGGCCAGCGGTAATAGAATCAAACATACTGCCTATGGGCTCATTGAAGAAACGACGGAAAGCGAAGATCAATAAGCATAAACGGCGCAAGAAGCTGAGGGCGCATCGTCACAAGAAGCGCACCTGGCAGAAATAGCGCGGAGGCCCTGCGGGGCCGCCGAGTTGCCGATTCAGCGCCACCCGCTGCCGGAACGGGGCGGGTGGCGTTTTACCGTATGCTTTGCCGTCATTGGAATCTGTGGGCGGCCGTGGCTGCGAGCAGCATGCTGGTGGCTGGATGCGGCTCCGTGCCCACGCGGCAGCCCGGCAGGCCCGATGGCCAGGCCCAGGATGTCTCGGAACGCGAACAGGTGGACAGCAAAGCGGCCGAGCGATTGGCCCGGGCGCACGCCCGTTACGCCGCTGGCGTCATACACGAGGTGGACGGAAACTCGGCCGAAGCGGATGAGGATTACTACGAGGCGGCACTGCTGGACCCCGACGACGAAACGCTCATGCTGGAAGTCTCCGCCCGGCTGCTGCGGAACAAGCAGCCGCAGAAAGCCCTCGAATTGGTGACACGCGCGGCCCAGCGGCCCAATGCATCGGGCGAGATTTATGGGCGCCTGGGCTTGATTTACGCACAACTCGATGAGCCCGATGAGGCTCTCGCCGCCAACCGTCAGGCGATCGAGAAATCGCCCGCTTCGCTGACCGGCTACCAAAACCTGTGCCAGGTTTACCTCGGGAAGAAGCAACCAGTGGAAGCGCTGCAAGTGCTGTCGGAGGCCGCACAGCAACCAGACGCGGAAGCTGACTTTCTGATCGGCGCAGCCGAACTCTGCGCGGCAGTTGGACTGCAAGCGCCAACGCAACGGTCAGATGCTAACGCCAAGGCGCTGGAGTTGCTTAACCGCGCGGCCAGGCTGGGGCCCGGCACCCCGCTGTCGCGCCTCAAGCTGGCGGATGGCTTCAACCTGTTGGGTGAATCAGATCAGGCCGCGCAGTTTTATCTCGAAGTGCTGAAGGACCCGCCGGACTTGCCGCTGGTGGAGGAGCGGGTGCGGGCCAATTTGGCTTCCATCTACCTGCACGGCAGCGACCACCAGCGGGCGAGCGAACAGCTCCAAGCTATTTTGCGCGATGACCCGACCAATCCGCAAGCATACTATTACCTGGGCCGCATGGCGCTGGAGGACAAGAAGCCGGCGGAAGCTGCCGACCATTTCAGCAAGATGCTGGTGCTGCGCCCCGACCAGGAACCTGCCTACTATTACCTGGCGCTGGCGCAAATTGAGTTAGACAAGGTCGGTGAGGCCCTGGCGACGCTGGAAAAGGCGCGGCAGAAGTTTGCCCAGAGCTTCGCGCTGGAGTATTACAGCGGGCTAGCCTACAGCCGGAAGAAGGCGTATGCGGAGGCCTCGCGGCATTTTCTGGCCGCCGAGGTCATCGCCAAGGTCACGGACCCGGGCCGATTGAACGAGGATTTCTACTTCCGGCTGGGGGCGGCCTGTGAGCGGAAGGGAGATTATGCCCAGGCTGAGAAATACTTCGAGAGGTGCCTGCAGCTCGCGCCCGGCTTCGCCGAGGCGCAGAATTATCTTGGCTATATGTGGGCGGAGCGCGGGGAGAAACTTGAACGGGCACGCGAATTGATTGAGAAGGCCGTCAAGGCGGAACCGAGGAACGCGGCATTCCTTGATAGCATGGCATGGGTGCTTTTCAAGCAGGGCCAGCCCGGCGAGGCGCTGCCCTACGCGTTGCAGGCGGCGGAGTTGATCGAGCAACCAGACGCCACGGTCTATGATCACCTCGGTGACATTTACGCCGCGCTCAAACAAATTGACAAGGCGCGGGAGGCCTGGCGCAAGTCTCTATCCATCGAACCGAGTGAGGAAGTGCGGAAGAAGATCCAGGCGGGCGGCTCCAAATGAGTCGAAAGGGCAGCCCAGCATCGAAATGCGAATTCCATGGCCTACCAATTCCAAACACACTACACTCGGGATGAAGCCCGGAAACTGCTGCCCGAAATCCGGCAGTGGCTGAAACGGCTTGCCGAACTGCACGCCGAATTGGAGAAGCTTGAACAGCGCATTGGCGGGCTGATGTCTCCGGGCTGCGATCTGGGGGGCAACCTGGTGGACACGCGGATCAGGGCTATCGCTGACGTGGCGGAAGCAATGGCGGAATTCCGGCGGCGCGATATTCAGGTCAAGGACATTGAGCGTGGCTTGGTGGATTTCCCGGCTATAATCGGCGGGAAGGAGGTCTTTTTGTGCTGGGAGAAAGACGAAGAGGACGTTGAATTTTGGCACGAACTGGATGCCGGTTACGCGGGGCGGGAGCGGTTGTAGGGCAGGGGAAGTGGCCGGTCCGGAGGCCTGAATCTGGAAGCTGAAGACGGCTCGCCGCGTCGGATCACACTTGCCCTTAAGTTTTTTTGAACAGAAATGCCCGAATTTAATCCAAATCTGCCGAACAGGCCCCGCAGGCTGCAACTGTGCGGGCGGGCGATTTGGTGTAAGGCCTCAATCCTGGGCAGGGCTGTATTGCCGAGGCGGCCAAACGGTGGTGCTTTCGGCGAAAGCGCCCTACCAGATTGAGGGCTTACGATTTGGTGAAGAAGACACTTTACTCTTTGGCCTAAACAGGTTATCTCCACCGGTCGTTTTCGGATGAATGTGAAGAATCGATATGATTAAGGTTCAGAATCTGGCAAAAGTTTTCGGGACCAAGCGGGCGGTAGATGACGTCTCGTTTGCGATCAACCGTGGCGAGGTGCTGGGCTTCCTCGGCCCCAATGGCGCCGGCAAGTCCACCACCATGCGCATGATCACAGGTTTCCTGCCGCCGTCCGGCGGTTCGGTCACCGTTGGAGGCTTTGACATCGTCGAGCACCCGATTCAAGCGCGGCGTTTGATCGGCTACCTGCCGGAAAACGCGCCCGCGTACACGGACATGACGGTGTATGGCTTTCTCAATTTCGCGGCGGAGATTCGCGGCCTGCGCGGCGATGCCAGGAAGCAAGCCGTCAACCGCGTCGTGGAGATGTGCTTCCTGGAAGCGGTGCTGCACCAAAGTGTCGAGACCCTCTCCAAAGGGTATCGTCACCGCACCTGCTTCGCTCAATCCATCGTTCACGATCCCGACGTGCTGGTCCTGGACGAGCCGACGGACGGACTGGACCCGAACCAGAAGCACGAGGTGCGGCAGTTAATCCGGCGAATGGGAGAGAAGAAGGCGATCATCTTCTCGACGCACATCCTGGAGGAAGTGGACGCGGCGTGCTCGCGGGCAATCATCATTGATCGGGGCAAGATTGTCGCGAATGGCACGCCGCAGGAACTTCGGCAGAAGTCGGAGTGGGCCGGCGCTGTGACGCTGCGGGTTAAAGGCGCGGCAGCCAGTGCGGTTAGCAGCAAGTTGTATCAGGTGCCGCTGGTTAAGCGGGTGACGGTGGTAGAGGAGGCCGAAGGGCGCGTGACGGTGCGGGCCTTTCCGAAGAGCGGCGCCAACGGAGCCCTGGCGCAGGCGATTGGCGAGGCGGCCCGCGAATGGCAGATTGAACAGCTGCAGACCGAGGAAGGCCGGCTCGACGAGGTCTTTCGGAGCATCACCATGCCCGACACGGCGAAGGAGGCTGCATAATGAACGCCTGGCGCAATGTTTGGACCATTACGAAGCGCGAATTGGGCGCTTACTTCACCTCGCCGCTGGCCTACGTTTTCATCGTCATCTTCCTGCTGCTGTGCGGCTTCTTCACGTTCTTCGTGGGCGGTTTTTTCGAACGGCAGGAGGCTTCATTGGTGCGGCCTTTCTTTGACTGGCACCCGTGGTTCTACCTGTTCCTGGTACCGGCCGTTGGCATGCGGCTGTGGGCCGAGGAGCGGCGGGTAGGCACCATTGAGCTGCTGCTAACGATGCCCATCACCGCCTGGCAGGCGATCGTTGGGAAGTTCCTTGCGTCGTGGCTGTTCCTGGCGCTGGCGCTGGTGTTGACTTTCCCGGTGGTGATTACTGTGAATTACCTGGGCCATCCGGACAATGGCGTCATTCTGACGGCCTACATTGGCAGTTGGCTTATGGCAGGCGCTTACCTGGCTATCAGTTGCATCACCTCAGCGCTGACGCGCAGCCAGGTCGTCAGCTTCATCATTTCGCTTGTGGTGTGCCTGTTCCTGATCCTGGCCGGATTTCCTCCAGTCATTAACGTGCTCGAACAGGTTGCGCCTTCGTTGGTGGACCTGGTCACGTCGTTCAGCGTGATGACCCATTTCGATGGATTCCAGAAAGGAGTGCTCGATTCCCGTGACATCCTCTTCTTCCTTTCGGTCATTGGGTTTTCGCTCTTTACAACCAGTGTGATCCTGCGCACGCATCGCGCGGGTTAAGAAGGAGAGCTCCGATGCAAAAGAAATCGCTTCAGACAATACTCTACTCGACCGCTGGCATCGTGGTGATGCTGGTCATTTTGATTGCGTTCAACTTCATCGCCGGCGCGGCGCGCACGCGGGTGGACCTGACCCAGGAGAAGGCCTACACGCTTTCTGCCGGGACCCGGGCGATCTTGAAGAAGCTCGATACACCGGTAACGATTCGTCTTTACTGCACCCAGAGCGAGAGCGCAACACCCGAGACCGTGTTTCTCAAGGGTTATGCGCGGAAGGTTGAAGACCTGGTCGCCGAATACAGGCAAGTCGCGGGGGGCAAACTCAAGGTGGAGAAATACGACCCGCAACCGGATTCGGACGCCGAGGACTCGGCACGGCTGGATGGGATCGAGGCGCAACCGCTGCCGGGCGCCGACAGGTTCTATCTGGGCCTGGCGGTAAAGTGTGCCGACCAGGTCCAGTCCATTCCCTTCCTGGCGCCCAATCGCGAGCGACTGCTCGAATATGATCTGGCGCGCGCCATTGTGCGCGCCGCGAATCCGGAGAAGCCGACCATCGGGCTGATGAGCCCGCTGCCGGTCTTCGGCATGCCGTCCAATCCCATGATGCAACAGATGGGGCAGCAAGGCAGCCAGCCATGGGCGATCGTCAACGAGCTGAAGAACGACTTCACCGTTCAGCGGGTCGGTATGGACGTTGACAAGATTGACGAAGAGATCAAGCTGCTGGTGGTCGTCGCGCCCAAGGACATTTCCGAGAAGGCGCAGTACGCCATAGATCAGTTCATCCTGCGGGGCGGCAAGCTGATCGCTTTCCTCGACGCCCAGTGCCTGGCCGACAACCGCCAGCAGAATCAAATGATGGCGAACATGGGCGGGGGCGGGTCCTCGCTGGACAAGCTCCTCAAAGCTTGGGGCATCCAGTTTGACACCGGCAAGGTAGTGGCTGACTTGAAGTTCAAAATGCAGTTGCGCGGGCGTGCCGGCGAGCCGCAGGAAGCCCCAGCCTGGCTGGGCCTGACGGCGGATGCGATCAACAAGGATGACGTGGCCACGAGCCAGATTGACAATATCTGGATGCCGTTGAGCGGCGCGTTCACTGGCACCCCGGTGGCGGGCTTGAAGGAGACCGTGCTCCTTCAAAGCTCGAAGGATTCGCAACTGGTGGACGCCATGCTCGCCAATCTCTCGGGCGAGAGTATCATGAAGGAATTCAAGCCGTCCGGCGTGAACTATAACCTGGCGATTCGCCTGACGGGCAAGTTCAAGACCGCGTTTCCTGACGGCGCTCCCGCGGAGAAGAAGGACGATGCCGAGAAGAAGGACGAGAAGCCGGCCGAGGAGAAGAAGGCCGATGATTCGCTCAAGGAGACCAAGGGCGATAATACCGTGGTGCTGTTCGGCGACGCTGATATGCTCTACGATCCGTTCACGATGCGCCGGATTGACAGCCCGTTTGGCGCGCTGCAAATGGCCATGAACGCCAATCTGAATCTGGCGCAGAACATCGTCGAACAGATGACCGGCGACAACAACTTGATCGCTGTGCGCAGCCGGGCCACCATGAACCGGCCCTTCACCCGTGTGAAAGAGATGGAGGCTGCCGCCAACGTGAAGTTCCAAAGCGAGATCAAGCGCCTGGAGGACAGCGCGGCTGAGGCGCAGCGCAAGATCAACGACTTGCAAGCGCAGAAGAAGGACAAGGACCAGCGCTTCATCCTGTCGCCGGAACAGCGCACCGAACTGGAGAAACTCCGGAAGGAAGAGGCGGAATCCCGCAAGCGCTTGAAGCAAGTGCAGAAGGACTTGCGCAAGGAAGTTGTCTCGCTGCAAACGCGCCTCAAATGGGTCAACATTCTGGCCATCCCCCTGGCGGTGACGGCCACAGGCATTGTTATTGCGATTGTTAACCGTAGAAAGACTTCGGCAAAATGAATCGGAAACAGCTCTTCATTCTACTGGCATTGGTGGTGGTTTTGGGTGTGCTTGGGCTGGTCGTGCACCAGCGGAACCAGAGCGCCTGGCAGGGCGCTGGTCGGAAGGGATCGGCCGGAAAGCTCCTGGGCGAACTGCCGGTCAATGACGTCGCGTCCATCATGATCAAGGGCGGCACCAACCAATTGGATCTGGTCAGGAAGGATAACCTGTGGCGCGTGAAGCAACGCAACGATTACCCGGCCAACTTTTCTGAGATCAGCGGTCTTCTCCTTAAAGCCGCGGACCTCAAGGCGGCCCAGAGCGAAGAGATCGGTCCTTCCCACTTGGGCCGTTACAAGCTGCTGCCGCCCGGGCCGGGGACCAATACCGCCGTGCTGGTGGAGTTGCGCGACGAGGCCGGCAAGGTGATCCGGTCCTTGTTGCTCGGGAAAACCCACATGCGCAAGTCCGAAGGCCGCCCTTCGCCGATGGGCGAAATGGGTGAGAGCGAAGGCTGGCCCGATGGCCGTTACGTCATGGTTGGCACGTCGGCCAAGACGGTGGCTGTGGTCTCCGATCCGTTGAGCAACATCGAGGCCAAGCCCGAGCAGTGGCTCAACAAGGACTTCTTCAAGGTGGAGAAGATACGCTCGGTTGCTGTGACGTATCCGCTGGCAACCAATTCCTGGAAGGTGACGCGCGACACTGAAAACGCTACTGACTGGAAACTGGCGGATGCCAAGGCTGATGAGAAACTGGATTCGTCCAAGACCTCCAGCTTCTCCTATGCTCTCTCATCACCATCCTTCAACGACGTGCTCCCGGCGGACACCAAACCGGAGGAGGTTGGCCTCGACAAGCCGACCGTGATCACGCTGGACACCTTCGACAACTTCACCTACGCGATCAAACTCGGCCAGAAGACCAACGATAGCCTGCCGATGACCTTGTCCGTCACGGCGCAAATCCCCCAGGAACGCACGCCCGGCAAGGATGAGAAGCCCGAGGACAAGGACAAGCTGGACAAAGAGTTCAAGGACAACCAGAAGAAGCTCCAGGACAAGCTGAGCCAGGAGCAAGCCTACGGCAAGAGGATCTATCTTGTTTCCAATTGGACGGTTGATTCGCTGCTCAAAGAGCGGGGCCAGCTCCTGACTGAGAAGAAAGAGGAACCTAAGAAGGAAGAAAAGGCGGCAGCGACCAACGACAAGGACGCGGCAGACCTGATGGAGCCGCCCAAACCCTAGCCGGATCAAGAGAACTGACGCCGCATTGCCCGGCGCGGTTTCCTGGATAACTCGCCCGACCGGCAAGGGGAGCGCCTGGGGCCAAGGCTTGTTCTCATTTCCATGGAAGCAGCGGACTTAGCCCCCTATTCGAACGCAACCCAGGCTGACAGCATTGGGTGACCCTAGTACCTCAAGATACCAGGGATGGCCTTCTTCATCACCTTTGTGGGAGGGGAAGGTTGCGGTTTTCATGGCACAAATCGTGCGGTTCTCCGGCATGGCTGCCTGGTCCGAACTGACCCGGTGCCGGTGATTTAGTGAGCATGAATACTTATCGATCTAGTCGCTGTGCCGCAAGATGGCTGGCGTGGTGTGCGCTGGCGGTATCCTGGACATTGTCCTCGGAGAAGCTGGTATTGGCTGAGGAGCGTTTCGATGTGCTCCAAACGAAGACAACGACGTATAGCAACGTGACAGTCTTCACCAAGGCCAAGAACTATATCATCATTCACCACGACAGCGGTCTGGCCAGTCTCAAGATCCCCGAGTTGCCGCTAGTGGTTCAGCAGGACCTCGGTTACGCGAAGGTCCAGACCAACTCGGCGGCGGCCTGGGCAAAGCGGGAAATCGCCAAGATTGACGCGCCGCAGGTGAAGGCTCTGGGGCAGCAACTGGGGCAACAACTGGGACAACAGTTGGGGCAAGAGCCGCAGAAGCGTTCGCTCGCGGCACTGGATTGGCGGGCTCTGATTCGAATGAAGGTGCTCTGGGCCGTGTTGGGGGTGATGCTCCTGTTCTATCTGTTTTACTGCTACTGCTGCATGTTGATCTGCCGCAAAACCGGCAACCCGGGAGGCATCATGGTGTGGCTGCCGGTGCTACAGACGATTCCCATGCTGCGTGCTGCCGGCATGTCGGGGTGGTGGTTCCTGGCTTACTTTGTGCCGTTATTGAATCTGGTGCCGACAGTTCTCTGGCCGTTCAAGATTGCCCAGGCGCGGTGCAAGAGCCTCTGGGTGGGGGTGCTGCTGCTGCTGCCGTTGACCAGCCTCTTCGCGTTTCTTTACCTGGCATTCTCTGACGGCATCCAGGCCGAGGAGGACGAGGATTCAGAACCGAGGGCAATCTCGCTGCAGATAGCCTGACCCATCGGTGCTACTCCCGTGCTTTGGTATCCAGAAGGATCGTCACTGGTCCGTCGTTCGTGAGGCTCACCTGCATGTCGGCGCCAAACTCGCCGGTCTGGACCGGCTTGCCAAGGTCCTGCGTCAGCCTTTGGATGAACTGCTCATAAAGCGGTACGGCGATATCAGGGCGGGCTGATCGGCTGTAGGATGGCCGGTTGCCCTTCTTTGTGCTGGCAAACAAGGTAAATTGGCTGACCAGCAGGATGTCTCCCGCCGCCTCCTGGACCGAGCGATTCATCACGCCCTGCTCGTCATCAAATACCCGCAGCCGCACAATTTTGCCGCTCAGCCATTCGATGTCCGCCGGCGTGTCGGCTTCTTCCACCCCCAGCAGCACGAGCAAACCCCTCTGGATGGCGCCCTTGACAACACCTGCGATGGTGACTTTGGCCTCGGCGACCCGCTGGACGACGGCTCGCATCAGTGGGATTTATTCGGCAAGCAGCCCAGCTTCGCGAATGCCAGCGCGTAGGTGAGAGAACCTACGATCAGCAGCCACGGTTCACCTTTGACCGCGAGGAGAATGCCCCAGCCGAGCACGACGGCGATGGCCAGGTAAGCAATGAACGCCAGGAGCAGTTTCATCCAAGGATGTTACCGCCATCGCGTTCCGGCGCAAGTGCCACCCGCCAATCCGTGCGAGTGCCCTCAGCAGATCAGGCTGCCTGGCCGTAGTCGAAAAGCCGCAGGTGGGTGTCGTAAAACCCCTGTTGCTCAGTGTCAAGCTGCAGGACCAGTTCCACCTCGCTCAGGCGGTAGCGCAGGCACGTTTCAATAGCTTTGCCTGCATCGGGGAAATTCTGGGCCTGTGCCGGGTCCGGCGTCCAGCAGCCCTGGCCGAAATACTCGTGGGTCGTTAAACTCCTGAGCAACCGCCGCATGTCGCCAGAGTTGTTAACAAGTCAGTGAATAGCAAGTGCGCGAAGCAAATACTTATTCACAACTTATTCACAGCAAGGGGCCTTTCTTGTGCTGAAGTCCCGGTTTCCCGGTCTTCCCTGGTTGGTCCCCCCATGAGGAATGGCTTTGCCCGGGAGGCTCAGCCCGACTGGGCGAAGGCGGCACAGGCAGCACCAGGTCGTAACGCGGGTCGTCATAGCAAAGGAGAATCTCCACGTTCTCGAGCCGTGTCTCGAATATCTGCTCCACGGCTCGCGCCACCTGGCCCATGTCTTGCGCCGACCCCTGTTCAGGAGTCCACTGGGATGGCCCTTGATAGTACCACCCGGTTTGAGTGTTGCGCACAAACACCTTCATTCCTTAATTCCTCTGCCAGACACCGCCAAAGTGAGTTCCATTCTGTAATTTGGCAGTGCGTCCGGTCGTACGAGCCCACTGCGTACAGGAATCGTCGCACAGACGCAAAGAATGCACAATCCGCACTTATACTGAAGCGGAGGGGCGGGTGAATACGGAGCCTGCCCGCAAGGTGCGGACGCGGAGAGCGCGGCTCAAATGCCGGATCCGGCGGTCCGGCAATCACTACACAGGAACTGCTGCCCATCGAAGAACATCTTCAGTGCTCGCGTCCTGCAGCCGCACTGATCACAGAATTCGTAGATCTCGCGTGGGTCCACTCTTACGGCGATCAAGACTTGCCCCTCGGCTTTGCGGAGCAAGTCAATTCGGTCCGCCACGTGGTCAGCGTGGTAGTCGAACACCCTGGCTTTGCGCCGGTCATCCGTGAACTCCCACTGAAAGGCGGTGCCGGCGAGATACAAGCCGTTTTCGTTTACGATCAACACCTTGATCGCTTCACGGTCATTCATGGACAGCACCGGGTTACGGGGAAATCGCCCCCGCCAGGACTCTTGCGGGTGGCTTCATGGGCCGCTATTGAAGGGAGAGATTCACACGGCTTTGGCCTTTGGCAGCGCCCGTCGTGGTCTTGGGCGTAACGATGAACAGGCGTTCAGCGGTGACCTTTCCGCCCTGGAGGATCAATGCCTGCACCGCCTGGGCTCTTTGCTTCATCAGCGCGCCTTGCTCGTTTCCGGAAACCTGGACGACGGAAGCGAGTTTGGCCTCGAGCTGGTCGGTGGTGAGGGGGGTGCCTGCGGGAGTTGCAGGAAGTTGGGCCGAACTGGGTTGTTTGGAGGGTGAAGAGCTCCTGGCTCCGAATCCTATCAGCCCTGCGATGCCTTTGCGCTTTGCAGGCTTTGCCGCGGGGGCTTTGTCCGAAGCCTTGGCGACGGCCTGAAGTTCCTTCGGATCCGGCAACGAGGTGACGGGAGGCGCCGAGACAGCGTTCGTATCTGTGGCCCCGGCAACGGGCGGCAGAACAAGCGTTTGGTTCGTGCCAAGTTCCAGATACACCTGCTTCAGAAGGCGTTCCCTTGCCGCCGGTTCAAGTTGAATGCCGGAGGGGCTGGGGACTGTCTTGCCGGCGTCGGCGAGCTCCTTGAGGTGGAGCACCTTGAGGTGTTGCTCCAACTTCATGCGGGCCAATGCCGGGTGGTCCCGCTCCAGGTCGAATGAGCCGGCGATTTCCAGGTTGACGGCCGGGCGTTCGTATAGAGCTTGGACGAGTTTATCGAGCTTTTGCGCTTCGGCGTCCGGGATCTCGGCCAGGCCGGGCTGGAACTCCACGAAGCTGAGTTCTTCGCCGCCGCCCACCAGGCCGCCCAGCAGTGAGAAGGGAGAAGTGGCTGCTTTCATGATGAGGTTGACCACGACCTTGGCGACAATGGGGGCGATCTTGAACTGCGGGTCGTCGGTCCGGCCGCTTAGCGGGATATCGAGGTTGATTTGCCCATTGCGGTCCTTCAACAACGCCACGGCCAGCTTAACTGGAAGGGAGGTGGCGTTAGTGCTTTCATTGCGTGGCCCGAGGGTGAAGTGGTCAATGCGGAACTTGTTCTCGGCCTTGAGCTGCCGCTGGCTGATGTCGTAATGGAGATCCATGAATAGCTTGCCTTTATTGAGGGGGTGGCCGGCAAACTTCTCCAGGTAGGTGCTCAGGGCTGTGAGATCCATGTTGGTGAACGCCACGGCCAGGGCCAGTTGCGGATCCCTGGCCAGCGGATTGACCTTGCCGAGAATGGAAAACGGCGAGGTGGCTTCCACCTTGCCGCCGAGGTCCACCATGGCCGTGCTCTGCTCCTGGGAAGACAGACCCTTGACGGTGCCGCTGAGCTCCTGCACGTCAAAGGTGCAATGCGGCTGGATGGACTCGTCGGCGAAATGGAACGCAGCGTTCTCCAGCACCAACGCGCCAAGCTGCATTGGGAACTCGCCGGCTTTGGCCGGTGGCGCATTTGTGGCGGGGGCAGCGGGGGCGCCCGCCGGTTTTTCGGGGAGGATGGTCTTGAGATTCGGGCGCTGGTCCGGGCCAATGAGGATGCTGCCTTCGAGTCCGCGCCACTTGACTTCCTGCACTTGCAGTTGATTGGGCTGCAGGTCGAAGTCAATGCCGGTCACATCGAGCGCGTCCCATTTCACGAACTCCTTGAAAAGCACCTGGTCGGTGGTAACGAAATTGGTGAGGCTGAGTCCGCCGGTGAACTTCAGCATCGGCGCGCCGGCGCCGGGGGGAGTGTAGAGCACCCGGCCTTGCGTGCTGAACTTCCCGCTGGCGATGCCGAGGCGCACCGCTTCATTCACGTACGGTTGGAAGGGCCGCAGATCGAGGTCGTTCAGGCGGATGGCCATGTCAGCCGCAGGGGGGGTGATCTTCGCGGTGCCTTGCGCCGCCAGAGTGCCGGCCTGGTTGAGGCGTGCCGACAGCGACACTTTGATCGGCTCATTGCTCACGGTGCTGAGTCCTTGCACGTTGAACGTGAGCTGGTCGAGGGCAAGGGCAGCCGGCTTGGCGGGTTTCTGGTCCTCCAGCTTGATGGCGTAGCCGTCGAACGCGATCTCTTTGAGGAGTGCGGTCCAGGGGGCTGCGTTCGGGGCGGGGGCGTTGGTTTCGACGGGCTTGGGCGCTGGCGGATTCAACAGCCCGAGCAGGTTGATTTTTCCGTCCTTCGACTGACGCGCGAGAATGGAACCGCCGGTGGACTTGACCATGCCGACCTGAATTCTGCGCTCCGCGAGGCTGGCTTCGGTTCCCTGGATCGAGAAGGACGGGATGCTGACTACGGTTTCCCCTGTGTCCGCGGCTTTGAGCTGAAAGCCGGTCAACGTCACCCCGGCGTTGGAGACTGTGACAAGCGGCGCGTTGGAGGCGGCGGCAAAGCGGTAGCCGACACCGACATCCACCTTGCCGGCGAGCACTTCGCCGCGCAGGCTGTCCTGGTAATAGGGCGCATATTTCCTGATCTGGATCCCGGACAGTTTGACTTCGCCGGCCGACCGCAATGGCGCGAGGGCTAACGTGCCGCTGCCGGTGATCGTCTCCCCGACTTCAGTGGCCATGCTGAAATCCCACGCCGCATCGGAGTCGGAGCGCGTGGCAAAGCGCTGCAAGTGGACCTGAATTGGCTTGAGCGTGGTTTCAAAGCGGTTGGACCGGCTCAGGTCGGCGAACGAAACGGCCGCGTCCTTCACGGTGACATCATTCACCGCGATGACCCACGGCGCCGCGGAAGCTTCGGGCGCGGTGTTGGTGGGAGCGGGCTGCGCCGGGCGCGGGTCCAACAGCCGGGCGAGGTTGAGCGCGCCGTCTTTCTCCACGCGGACGATCTGGTCGTATCGCACCAGCCTGACGTTCCCGATCCGCACCTCGCGGCGGCGCAGGTCAAAGTCCACTTCCCGAAGGGCAAACCACGGCACGGACGTCACGGTCTCCCCGGTGTTCAAGTCCTTGACCTTGAAGGCCGCCAGCTCGGCGGCGCAATTGGTCAAGCTGGCGTCGAAGCCATTGGTTCCAGCGGCCAGCGCGTAGTCCGCGCGGACGCTGAGCCGCCCGCCGGTGATTTCCGCTTTGACGAAGTCCCGTGCCACGGGCGTCCATTTGCTAAGGTCGGCGCCTACCATCTCGAAGCGGCCGCGCGATTCGAACGGCTGTACCGTCAGGCTGCCGGTCCAGGCAAAACTGCGGCCGGAATCACTGCGGGCTTCGAAGGAGTAGACGCTGTCTTTGCCGAGGCGGGTGGTTAGATTGGTTAGCGAGATGTTGATGGGTTTGAATTCGGTGTGCAGCGGCAAGCGATGCGTTCCGTCGTCGAACACCACCACGCCGTCATCAATGTGCAGCCGCCGGACGTTGATGCGGGGCAGGGCGCCGGGCTTCTCCGGCTTGGGCGGTGGCGGCTCGGTCTTTTCAGCCATGTTGGCGAAATTGAACTGCCCGTCCTTGGACAACGCGATGTGGCCGTAGGGCTGCTTGAGGCCGATCTCCGCGAACGTCCAGGCGAAGCGGACGAGCGACGAAAGTTGAAGGTTCACATACAGCTCTTCCCACGACGCGAAAACCGCCCCGTTCGGCTCGGTGAGCGAGAGCCCGCGGATAGTCAGCGAGAGGGCCAGCGGATTAAACTTCACCTGGCGGACCGCCACTTGCCGCTTGGTGATGGGTGGCAAGCGTTTGACCAGTTGGGATTTGATGATGGGCGGCAGCACGAAGAAGCCAACCAGCACATACAGCAGCAGCACCGCGCCTGCCCAGAGCAGGCGTTTGTACCAGCGCGACTGCTTGAGCCCCTGGAGAGAAGGGATTTGGATTCGCATGTGACCGGGCGGCAGTGTAGCACGGATCAGGGCAGACTACACGCGGAAAAATCTTCTGGCCATGTCCGCTGGCGCTAACCACATTCCCGGTCATACTATGTTCGAGTCTTCCAAACTGACGCGCATTCCATCGCTCAAGACCGTGGCCGAGTTTCGTGCCCACGTCGCTTCGCTGGGGATAGACTTGCCTTGCGAAGACGCCATCGCCACCGGGGCTGCGTCGCCGCTGGCCCAGCCGGTCCCAGCGGTCGCCATCAACGGCAAGCATTTAGGCAACCGCTACGCCGTGCAGCCGATGGAAGGCTGGGATGGCACCACCAGCGGCGGGGTGACCCCTGATGTGCGCCGGCGCTGGCAGCGATTCGGCGAGAGCGGCGCGAAGCTGATCTTCGGCGGTGAAGCGATGGCCGTCCGGCCCGATGGCCGAGCCAATCCTAACCAGCTCATCATTGGCGAGCAGACCAAGGCCGATTTGGCCGGGCTCCGCGAATCCCTGCTGGCCGCCCACAAGCAGCGCCACGGAACCACCGACGACCTTGTGATCGGTTTTCAACTCACTCACTCGGGCCGGTTCTGCAAACCCAACGACAATGCCCGCCTGGAACCGCGTCCGGCCTACCGCCATCCTCTGCTGGACGGCAACTTCAAGGTCACCAGCGACGCGCAAGTCTGGACGGACAGCGACCTGGACCGCCTCGTGGAGGATTACGCCGCCGCCGCTCGCATCGCTTGGGACGTGGGTGCCGACTTTGTGGACATCAAGCACTGCCATGGATACCTGCTCCACGAGATCCTCAGCGCCTTCACCCGGCCCGGCAAGCACGGCGGCTCATTCGAAAATCGGACTCGCCTGCTGCGCGACATCGTGGCCGCCATCCGCGCCAGCGGGAACCGGATTGACTTGGCGGTGCGGCTCAGCGCCTTCGACTTCGTTCCTTTCCGGCCGGATCCCGCACTGTCCCGGCCCGGCAAACCCGGCCCCGGTGTCCCGGTGGATCATGCCCATTGCCTGCCTTACCGCTACGCCTTTGGGGTGAACCAGCACAACCCGATCGAGTATGACCTGACGGAGACGATGCAATTCCTCGACTTGTGCGCAACGCTCGGTGTCAAGATCGTCAACCTCACCGCCGGATCGCCCTATTACAACCCCCATATCCAACGGCCGGCTGCCTATCCGCCGTCCGATGGTTATCAACCGCCCGAGGACCCGCTGGTGGGCGTGGCACGCCAGATCAACGTCGTGCGTCAGCTCAAGGCTCGCGTACGGAAGAACCTCCTGCTTGTCGGCACCGCGTACAGCTATCTTCAGGAATATCTCCCGCACGTGGCGCAATACGTCCTGCGCCACGGCTGGGCCGACCTCATCGGCATTGGGCGCATGGTGCTGGCGTACCCGACGATCCTGGCCGACGCGATAGGGCAGGGGACTCTCTCGTCCAAATCCATCTGCCGCACCTTCAGCGACTGCACGACGGCGCCCCGCAAAGGCCTCGTCAGCGGCTGCTACCCCCTGGACCGCTACTACGCCGCCAAGCCCGATGCCCAGCGGTTGAAGCAGTTCAAGAAAGCTGCCGAGTGAGTGGGTTGGCCGCGGGGAGGCCTACGTGGTCGGGGGAGCGCGCTTGCTCCCGCTAGTTGTCTCACAGCGGGGTGAGTTGGTTACGCAAATCGTTCAATGGTCGAGTAACCGTGTAAGTTCAATCGTTACAGTGGTTTACCGCAATCTGATCGGGAGAAAGCCCGGCTGTGGGTCTGATTTGATATAAGTCCTGCAATCACAACGTGTTACGCCAAAATCCACCGGAGGTGTCAAGGCTGTATCCACGGTGTGGATACGGTGTGGAGACGGAGAGGATATGGTGAGACTCCCTCCTGCGTCGGACTGTTCTTGCCCACGTTGGCCGGGACGGTTACAATTGGCGCAGCATAAAAAGCCATGGGAACCTTGAATAGTCACGGGAGACAACGCTCAATCTTCGGTTTTGCTCAATCCCCAGGAACTTGCCCAAGACGCTTTGTAACAGCACTCCTGGCGTTGGGTTGTGCGGTTTCGCTGCTTCAAAGCGCGACGGCCGCTCGCGCGGGAGGGCGGCAACAACTGCGGGGCCAGTTGCCGTCTGCCGTGGAGGGTTTGTCGGCATTGGGCCAACTGCCAGGCGCCAATGAGATCGAGCTGGCCATCGGCCTGCCGCTGCGCAACCGGGAGGCCCTGACCAACCTGCTCGAAGAGCTCTACAATCCGGCCAGCCCGGATTACCGGCAATACTTGACCCCCGCGCAATTCGCAGAGCGGTTTGGGCCGACGGAGGAGGAATACCAAAAAGTCGTCGCCTTTGTGGAATCCCGCGGCCTGCGCTTGAACGGTCAGCAACAGGACCGAGGGCTGCTCAATGTGCGGGGTGCGGTGGCGGACATCGAGCGCGCCTTTAATGTAAATCTGAAGACTTACCGGCACCCGAAAGAGAACCGCACGTTCTTCGCGCCGGATGCCGAGCCGTCGCTCGACCTGGATGTCCCGTTGGAGGGGATCAACGGATTGGACGACTTTGACCTGCCACGGCCTTTGGGACTGCAAGCCAGCCCGTTTGACTCGATTCCGTACTCGGAACCTGTGGCGACGGGCTCAGGTCCCAGAGGCACGTTTTGGGGCGGAGATTTCCGGGCGGCTTACGCTCCGGGTGTGCAGCTGGACGGCACCGGGCAAACGGTTGGGCTGGTGGCGTTTGACAGCTACTATCCTAGCGATATTCGCGCCTACGCGAGCCTGGCAGGATTGCCAAATGTTACGCTGACACACGTGTTGCTCAATTCGGTCAGCGGGCAGCCGGGCCCGAACAACATCGAGGTCGCCCTGGACATTGATATGGCCATTGCCATGGCTCCGGGCTTGTCCGGGATTGTCGTTTATCAGGGCAGGCTCCTGAACACCATCCTGAGCCGCATGGCCACCGACACCAACAGCCTGGGGCAGCCACTGGTCCGCCAACTCAGCTCTTCGTGGGGGTTCGGCTCACCCCGGGACACTACGCGGGACAACTTGTTCCTGCGGTTTCAGGCGCAGGGGCAGTCGTTCTTCCAGGCCTCTTCGGACGACGGCGCCCGCTGCGTTGCGTGTCCTCCCTTTCCGCCAACGGACAATCCATTCATCACAGTTGTCGGAGGCAGTTCCCTCACCACCAGTGGGCCGGGAGGAGAGTGGGTATCGGAAACCGTCTGGTCCGGGAGCGGCGGCGGGGTCAGCACCACCTTCCCCATGCCGATCTGGCAACAGGGCCTTGACCTGACTTGCAGCGCGGGCTCCACGACCAACCGCAACTTTCCGGATGTGGCCGGCCTGGCTGACGCGATGATCTGGCTCATCGCTAACAACGGCCAGCAATACCGCGTTGGCGGCACCAGTGCATCGGCGCCCCTGTGGGCCGGATTTGCCGCGCTGGTCAATCAGCAGGCGGCGCTCAGCGGCAAGCCCGCTATCGGATTTCTCAACCCTGCTATTTACGCCATCGGCTCTGGGCCCGGCTACGGCGCCGCCTTTCACGACATCACGGCCGGCAACATCACCAACACCTGCTGTGGCGCTGAGAAGTACTTCGCGTGCCCGGGCTACGACCTCGCCACGGGCTGGGGCACTCCCAACGGGAGCAACCTGATCGCCGCTTTGCTGGCACCGCCGGATGCTTTGCAGATTACGCCGGCCACCGGCTTCACGGCCAGCGGCCCGGTCCAGGGTCCGTTCAATCCTGCGATTCAAAGCTGCGTTCTGACCAACGCCGGCGCGGTCTCGCTGATGTGGACGCAGGCAAACACACCCGTCTGGCTCGACGTGTCGCCGTCCAGCGGGACCCTGGTTCCCGGCGGACCGGCTGCCACCGTGACGTTCAGCCCGAATGCTGATGCCAACGCCCTGCCTGCGGGCAGCTACACTGCTGCAACCTGGTTCACGAATCTCAACAACTACTTCGGGCAGAGTCGTGGCTTTGTGCTGAACGTTGTCACCCCGCCTGCGATCACCTCACAGCCGGCGAATCTGTCCTTGCTCGAGGGCATGACCGCGGCCTTCAGCGTGGAGACGGCGACCAACGCGCAGCTCTTCTATCAGTGGCAATACACGAATGGAACAACACTCTCGAACCTGACCGACGGCGGCAAGGTCTTCGGGACTGCCAACAGCACCCTGATATTCAGCAATGTATCTCCCGCCCAGGAGGGGGGGTATTTGGTCAACATTCGTAACGTCGCGGGGGGTGTGACAAGCGCAGTCGCACAGCTCACGGTTCTCGCCTCGGCCCCGTTCATCACCGCGCAGCCGGGCAGCCAGGCGGCGGTGCCGGAACAGACTGTAACGATGAGCGTGTCGGCCGTCGGCACCCCGCCGCTATTATACCTATGGCTCAAAGACGGGACTTTCTTGACCGACGGAGGCAACTTGTCCGGCACCGCGACCAGCACACTGACCATCGGCAACGTGTCGGTCGCGGACGCCGGAACCTATGCCGCAGTGGTGGTCAATGGCCTTGGGTATGTCCTCAGTTCCAATGCCCTGCTGACCATTGATTCGGTGACCGCGCCGGGAGTGACTCTGGAATCCCTCTACTCGTTCGGCGGCGGCAACGATGGAGCCAATCCGAATGGGCTGGTGCAGGGGGCCGATGGCCAATTGTATGGCACGACACAAACCGGTGGCACCAATTCCTTCGGCACCGTGTTCCGCATGACTACTGGTGGCGTGTTGACGCCAGTATGGTCGTTCAATGGTGTTGGCGATGGGGCAAATCCCCGGGCGGCCCTGGTGCGAGCCGGCCTCGGCGAGTTCTACGGCACGACCTATGGCGGTGGTTCCAACGGCCTTGGCACCATTTTCAAGACTGGCACCAATGGCGGACTGGTTAGCTTGGTTTCGTTCGATCTACCCGGCAGTGCGCTGCCATACTCGGAATTGACGCAAGGGACGGATGGCCACTACTACGGCACCACTTATGGCGGCGGTGTCACCCAGTTCTTCGGCACGGTGTACCGCATGACGCGCAACGGAATGCACGGCACGATCAGCAACCTGTATTCATTCAGCGATGGCAATGACGGCGGATTGCCTTACGCCGGGCTGGCGCGAGGAGTTGATGGGAGCCTTTACGGGACAACCTACAGGGGGGGCGCTACTACAAACGGCACCGTGTTCCGAATCACGACCAACGGCGTGCTTGGCACAGTAGCTTCCTTCGATGGCGCCAGCAGCGCATTTCCCGCTGCAGCGCTGGCGCTGGGCAGCGATGGCAACTTCTATGGCACCACGACCGGGGGCGGCAGTTACGGCAAGGGCGCGGTCTTCCGCGTGGCGCCCGATGGCAACGTGCTCGCCGCGCTGTGGTCTTTTAGTGGTGGTTCTGATGGGGCAAGTCCGATGAGCGGCTTGCTGCTTGCCAGCGACGGGGCACTTTATGGCACCACCGCCATTGGCGGAGACTATGGCGCTGGAACCGTTTTCGGCATTACCACCAACGGCGCACTGCTGACACTGGTGCAGTTCGACGGCTACAACGGCGCCAATCCCCAGGCCACTCTGATCCAGGGGCCCGACGGCAGGCTTTACGGCACGACCCGGGACGGCGGTGCGAAGGGCAAAGGCGTTGTTTTCGCTATCCATGTCAACTCCTTCCCGCAAATCACGCGTCAACCCGTCAGCCAGGATGAATTTACCGGCGCTGATGTCGTGCTTAATGTTGGCGCCTTTGGCGGTGCGCCTTTGGGCTACCAGTGGCGAAAGAACGGAACCAATGTGAGCGACAGCGGCAACCTTGCCGGTTCGGCCACGGACACCGTGACGCTGTCCAATGTAACGCTTGCCAATGCCGGGACTTATTCGGTGCTCATCACGAACTCCCTGGGCTCAGTTCTAAGCAGTAACGCCATCCTGTCCATCACCTCATCACCGCCGATCTTTACGCTCCAACCGGTGGGGGGGGCGTTGATTCCGGGTTCCAGGGCGAGTTTCTGTGTGGAGGCGGTCGGCAGTTTGCCTTTGTCCTACCAATGGAGGAAGAACGGAATTCCCCTGGCCGATGGCACCAACGCATCGGGTTCCTCCAGCCACTGCCTCACCCTGAACGCTGCGATGGAACCTGACAGCGGCACCTATACTGCGATCGTGACCAACAGCATCGGGTCGGCGGTCAGTTCCGAAGCGGTATTGGCGGTCATTCCTGCCAGCTTGCCGGGGACTCGCATGGCCACTTTGCACTGGTTCACAGGCGATGAAGGCGGCGGCAGTCCGAATGGACTGGTGCAGGCCAGCAACGGAAGTCTCTACGGCACGACGGTTTACGGAGGCGCGCATCAAGGGGGCACTATCTTCCGGGCGTCTCCTGATGGAGCATTTGTAACCCTGTTTTCATTAAGTTGGACCAACGGGGCGTTGCCCGCGGCGGCGCTGGTGGAGGGGGCCGATGGCTTCTTGTATGGTACGACCGAGTACGGCGGCGATTATGGCGCCGGCACTGCCTTCAATGTGACGTTGGATGGTGAACTGGCAAGCTTGCACTCCTTCTCAGGCTTGGCGGACGGACGGAATCCGTATGCGGCGCTGTTGCACGGCGCTGACGGCAACTTCTACGGCACGGCTCAGGGTGGTGGGCTCTATGATGAAGGCACGATTGTCAGGCTTACCCCCGATGGGGTGCTCGAGTCCCTTTACTACTTCAGGGGTGATGCCAGTGGCGGTGCCCCCGTGGCCGCCCTGGTGCAGGGGGCGGATGGCAGCATCTACGGAACCACTCCGAATGGGGGCTCCAACAATTGCGGCAGTGTGTTCAAGCTGCTGCCTGATGGCAGGCTGACCAACCTTTACTCGTTTCGCAGCGACGCAGGCAGCTTTCCACCAGCTCCCAATCATACAGTCGCCGCCTTGGTGCAGGGCGCGGATGGCGCTTTTTACGGCACCACCAAGCATAGCACTTTGATGGGTGTGCCAGTGGAGGGAGCAATTTTCAAGCTCACCACCAATGGCGTATTCACTTCGTTGTATGCGTTCAATGCGTTCGTTCCTTCGGATGGCTGGTTTCCCGAGGCCAGCTTGATACAAGGCGCCGATGGCAACTTCTATGGCACTACTTACGGCGGAGGCGTCAACCGTCTCGGCACCGTCTTTCGCGTCACGCCTGCCGGGGTCATGACCACACTGGTGAGTTTCGATGGCTTCGATACCGGCGCGCATCCAATGTCGGCTCTCGTGACGGGGACCAATGGCAGCTTTTACGGCACCACCACCGACGCGGGCCTGGGGGGGCACGGGACGGTCTTTCGCCTCAGTTTCGCTCCGCAAGTCATCGCGCAGCCGGCCGACCTGACGGTGCTTGCAGGGGCCAATGTGATCTTTGAAGTCTCGCTCTTCGGCAGCCAACCTTTCTCCTACAATTGGCGGCGTAACGGCATCCAACTGGCAGACGGCGGCAATATTGCCGGCTCTGCCACCAGCAGCCTGACCCTCACCGACGTCTCCCTGGCGGATTCGGGGGCGTATTCTGTCGTTGTCACCAACAGTCTGGGCTCCACAGTAAGCGCGAGCGCAGTTCTCACGGTGCTATCGCCACCGGTATTCCAGGCGGTCACCCAATCCAACGGTGCTGTCAACCTGGTGTGGAGCTCGGTTTCGGGACAGATCTACCAGCTCCAGTATAAGGAAGTCTTGGACTCCTCCGATTGGACCAATTTAGGTGCTGAGACCGTGGCGACGGGCACTGCGATCACGGCGTCCGATACTATCGGCTCAAAAGTGCGCCGTTTCTATCGCGTAGTTCTAATCCCTTGAATCTGGACCGAGGAATGTCGCCGTGAGACTTGATCATGGCGGATTGCTGTGAGTGTATGGTTCCGGCAAACCGCTAACGTATTACCTGCCCGGAGCTAAGCGATTAGACTCGTGCAGGCTTTCGCTTTATGAAGGGAAAACGGGACAAGATGTGCCGATCAACCTGAGCCTAAAGGTCACTTCCGGGTCGTGGTTGATTTGGCCAGGCGCTCGAGGTCTCGATTGCCGGGCTGCTCGGTATTATTGATGCTGACGAGCAGGGTGCGCGGGTCCCGATGCCGCCAGATTGCAGAGTGACCATCCGCAAAATTGAGGGCGTAGCTGAGATTGTGGCGCGCATTGGAAATGGCTGGGAAGTCATACCATATCCGGCCTGTGGGATCGGTAACGAAGAATCCGTCGTTGATGCTGCGCTCGTCTTCCTCCACCAAGACCCACATGTTGTCCGGGCGTGGGATTTCCGAGTACTTGGCATAGAACCGCACATAGTCGCCAGCGGTGGACGGTATGGGTGGGTTAAGAGAATTGCGCGCACCCATAAAACTGTTCATCGAGTAACTACGCACGGTAGGCACCAACTTGCCGTCGATACAGACGCCCCGGTCAGCGGCACAATGATAAATACCCAGGCTGCGGTTATAGGGGAAGAGCTTGCCTTGCCGAATCAGGTCTTTGTTGCCCGCTTCGGCAAGCTTGTTCATGTCTCCGCGAACCCAAACCTCGGGGTTGATGTCCGTGGCGCTGCTGCCCGGATAGGATTCGGCGATGTAGTCGCTGTTGTCATCTCGGTACATAGCCCAAGCAAATCCCAGTTGCCGAAGGTTGGAAAGGCAGGTAGTGCGTTGAGCCTTGCCTTTGGCTTTGCTCAGAATTGGGAGCAACAGGGCGGCCAGTATGCCAATGGTAGCAATGACGGTCAGTAGTTCGACGAGCGTAAAGCCTCGCCACCGCTGTAACTTACGCGAATTTGAGTTCGCTAATCTCACGGTCATTGCCGTATTACGCACGGAAATATACCGCTTGGATCGTGCCAGATGCAAGCCCCTTTTTTGCTTTTTTCTTGAAGGGGGCCGTTGGTCTGCAAGCACTGGTCGGCGGAGATAACGGCACAACTCTCCAGTCACCAGAACGCCCGCCTCTGCGCAACTCGTCAAACCCAACCCAATAAGCGCCCCCCAACATGGGTCAGGAAGGCCAAGCCCCAAGCCAGCGCGCCCATGTATAACCACTGGAAAAATGGCCACTTCCAGCCATTGGTCTCGCGGCGTACGATGGCGACTGTGCTGACGCACTGCAGGGCAAAGACGTAAAAGACCATTAGCGTGACCGCAGTCAAAGGGGTGTAGACGGGCGTGCCGTCCGGCCTTTTCTGGGCTTGGAGGGTCTGAACGAGGTTGGTCATGCTGGAGGGGGCGGTGTCTGACCGGCCCACGTTATAGACAGTGGACATGGTGCTGACAAAAACCTCCCTAGCGGCAAAGGAGGTAATGATGCCGATACCGATTTTCCAATCGAATCCGAGGGGAGCAATCACTGGTTCAATCAGGCGGCCTAACCGTCCGGCGAAGCTCTGGCGCAGCCGCTCGCCGGCGGCCTGGTCGTCGAGCCCTTGGAGTTGGGTGCGGATGGCGGCGGCCTGTTCAGAGGAGAGGGGCTGGGCCATTTCGGCCTGCAAGCGTGCGCGCTGGGTCGCGGCGGCCAACTGCGATTCGGTTGCATGGGGATAGGTGGCGAGGAACCAGAGCAGGATATTGATGCCGAGGATCACGGTTCCCGCACGGCGCAGGAAGAGTTTCGAGCGGTCCCACATGTGGCGGAGGACAACCCGCAGCAGCGGCCGTTTGTAGGGCGGCAATTCCATGATGAGCATGGGCGTGTCTCCCTTGAGCAGGGTCTTTTTGAACAGCCAGGCCATCAACAGGGCAACCACGATGCCTAGCAGATACATGGCCAGCATCGTCAGCCCGGGCAGTTTCAGAAAACCGAGCACCGTGAGGTTGGGGATGCAGGCGGCGATGAGCAGCGTATAGACGGGGAGCCGGGCGGCGCAACTCATCAACGGCGCCACCAGGATGGTTACCAAACGGTCCTTGGGGCTCTCGATGGTGCGGGTCGCCATAATCCCAGGAATGGCGCAGGCGAAGGAACTCAGCATCGGGATGAAGCTTTTGCCGTGCAGGCCGACCTTGCTCATAAGGCGGTCCATAAGAAACGCCGCACGGGCCATATAACCGGTGTCTTCGAGAAAGCCGATGAAGAGAAACAGCAGCAGGATTTGCGGAAGAAACACCACCACGGCACCCACGCCGGCAATCACCCCGTCTACCAACAGGCTGTTCAGATCCCCGGGGGGGATTAGGTTTCCCACGGCGTATCCGAGCCAGTCTACGCCCATTTGCATCGCGTCCATGGGAATGCGGGCGAAGGTGAAAATGCTCTGAAACATGAAGGTCATGACGGCCAGAAAGATGATCGTGCCCCAGAACTTGTGCGTCAGCACGCGGTCCAGTTTGTCACTGAACGTCTCGCCCGGAGGCGCGAGTTCGGAGGTGACTGCGCGCTGGATCGCCGCCACAGCCAGGTAACGGCTCTCGATGGTGACGCCGCGCCAATCAATCCCTCCGGCCTCGAGACGGGTTCGCGCGGCGGCAACGGCTTCCTGTATGGGCGCCGAGTAATGCTGGAGGCTGGAGGCCAGCGCCTTTTCGTTGCCAAGAATCAGCAACGCCTCCGCCGCAGCCTGCGGGCGGCGCTCGTGGAAGGTCCCCGCGAGTAATTGGGCCAGCGCGTTTGCCTCCGCTTCGACCGACGCTGGTAACTTGGAGAATTGGGGCGGCCTGGACCGGAGTGGTTCTTGGAGCTTGGAAAGGACCGCCTCGCGGAGTGCGGGCACACCGCGACCGGTGCTGGCGATGAGCGGCAGCACAGGCACGCCCAATTCGCCGGACAGTTTCGCCGCGTCGATGTAATGTCCATTCTCCTCCGCCACATCAATCATGTTCAGTGCGATGATTGTTGGATATCCCAGTTCAATCACTTGCGTGGAGTAGTAGAGATTGCGCTGCAGATTCGAAGCATCGACTACCACGATGATGACTGACGGCGCGGGCACCTCCGGCAGCCGATTGAGCAACACGTCGCGCGAAATCTGCTCGTCAAGTGAGCGCGGGCTCAGGCTGTAGGTGCCGGGCAAATCCAACACTCGCGCGTTGATGCCAGCCGGCGCGCCGAGCAAACGGCCCTCCTTGCGCTCGACCGTTACTCCCGCGTAGTTGCCGACCTTCGCGCGCAAACCAGTCAGGGCATTGAACAGCGTCGTCTTGCCTGAGTTCGGATTGCCTGTCAGCACGACATACGGAGGAAAAGCGCCGCCTGCCGCCTGGGAGGACTTGGTCGAGGAACTGGGGGCGGCAGCGCCGACCGGCGCCGCCCCGGTAGGCAAGACTGCCTGCCCTGGATCGGTGGAAGATGCTCCGCCGGGCTTACCCATTAACTTGCACCAGAATCTGCTCCGCTTCGTGCTTGCGCAAAGTCAAATGGTAACCGCGAACCTTGATCTCCACCGGATCGCCGAGCGGAGCAAAACGCACAAGCTCAACCGGAGTTCCCACCAGCAAGCCCATTTCCATCAATCGCGGCCGCGTTTCGGAGGGCAGTTTGATATCAACGACGGTGGCCGTGGTCCCTAAGGCAAGCGAAGTCAAGGGTTGGAGGGAGGGGGGCATGGCTTCGTTGTGGGGCAAGTCGGCGCGACTCAAGCCCGCTGGGTGGATGCCGGGACAGCTTCCACCATGATCGAGTCTGCCAGTTCACCGGAAATCGCCAGCCGCGCGTTGCAGACCTGACAAATGAAATTCGATTGCCTGGCCAGGAGTTTGATCCGCTGCTCCTCACAAAGGCCCAATTCCCGCAACCGGTCGGTGACCTCGGGGGATGTGACAAGCTTCTTGATGCAGACGACTGTCCCGGTACGCACCCGACTGAGGGGGCACATCGCATGTCCGGCACGACAACCTTCGAGAACCGCGAGTTCGGGCAACAGCTTCTGTTTCACTGTCGGCAGAGTAGGACAATTGAGACTCAGTTGCAAGAGCCATTTTCTCACAGAATGTCCGGCGCTCGACATTCACCAACCAGCTCGCTAGGTTTCAAACTATCCAGTTGCGCAGCACTTGAATATGAAGCCCGCACCACCCGTCAGCCGCCGCCATTTCCTACGCCAATCCACCACCGTCGTTGCTGCCGCGTTCGCCGCGCCGACAATCGTTCCGGCGTCAGTTTTTGGCCGGGGCGGGGCGCTCTCGCCCAGCGAACGCATCACGATGGGGTTCATCGGCGTCGGCGGCCAGGGGGGCGGCCACTTGCTGGGCGGCGCATGGACATATGTCGCCGGGGGCTATGCGGGGCGCAAGGATGTTCACGTATTGGCCGTTTGCGATGTCTGGCGCAACCGCCGCGAAAACGCCTGCAAGAAAGTGAACGACCACTACGCCGAGATTTACGGCGTCGGCAACTACAAGTCGTGCGAAGCGTATACGGACTTTCGCCAGGTCCTCGACCGGGCCGACATAGACGCCGTGTTGATCGCCAGCCCCGCCCACTGGCACGCCATAATGACCGCCATGGCTGCCGAGGCGGGCAAGGATATCTATTGCGAGAAGCCGACCGCGGTGACCGTGCGCGAGAGCCAGGCTATGCTCGCGGCGGTGCGGCGGTATGGCCGCGTCTTTCAAGCCGGCACTCAGCAGCGCAGCGAATACGACGGTAAATTCCGTCGCGCCTGCGAATTCATCCGCAGCGGCCGCATTGGCAAGTTGCAGGCTATCTACGCCTATCGGGATGGCGGCGGCGTCTTCTGGCCACAGCGATTTGGCTCCGCCAAGCCAGTGCCCGATGGTCTGGACTGGGACCTTTACCTGGGTCCCGCGCCTTGGATCCCTTACGACGGCAATGCCAGCGCGCACCGCTTTGACATCGGCGAACTCAACTGGGGGCAGCACCACTACGACATAGTCCAGTGGGCCGCGGCGGCCGACGACACGGGACCGGTGGAGATCTTCATGGAGGAAGATCGTTCCTGTTATAAGTACGCCAGCGGGATCGTGGTTTATGGTAAAGCCTATCCGGGCGAAGCGGTTGGCAACGTCGGCGGCGGGGTCTTCGTCGGCACCGAAGGCCGCATCGCCGTGGACCGCGATGCACTGGTGTCGGATCCGCCGGACATCGTGCGCGAGCCGCTCCGGCCGAACGAATTGCACCTATACCACAGCAGGAGCCACGCGGGCAACTTCCTGGACTGCGTCCGCACCCGGCAGAAGCCGATCTGCGATGCGGACATCGCTCACCGCGCCGCCAGCGCCTTGCTGTTGGGCGGCGTCGCCAAGCAGTTGAAACGCAGCCTCAAATGGGATCCCGAGGCTGAGCAGTTCATAAAGGATGACGAGGCCAATCGCTTTCTCGCGATCGCCAAGCGCCCGCCCTGGTGTATCTGAACCCGTGCCCACCCATCCCGTCACCCTGCCAGACACCGCCATGAGAAGACTCCCCCTCCTGATCTTGACTCTCAGCATCCTGCTGCCTGCAATTCGCACTTCAGCGCAGGCCGCGACAACGAACGAGGAGCAACGCCTGATCGCAGTCTTGAAATCCGGTTCATCCGCAGCTGAGAAAGATGCCGCTTGCGCGCGGCTCAAGCTCATTGGCACAGACCGGTCGGTTCCCGCGCTCGCGGCGCTGCTTACCGACGAGCAACTCTCTCATTCCGCTCGCTATGCACTTGAATCCATGTCCTCTGTCAAAGCAGGGCATGCTTTGATCGACGCATTGCCCAGGACCGCATCGTTGACGAAAGTCGGCATTATTAACTCTCTTGGTTTGCGGGCCGAGAAACGAGCAGTATCTGGTCTGGTCAAATTGCTCAAGGACCACGACGCTCAGGTGGCTGCCGCCGCAGCAACTGCTTTGGGCCAAGTCGACGCTCCCAGAGGCCTTAAAGCACTGTGTGCCGCTCGTCCGGATTCCGCGGGGCCTGTCCGTGACGCAATCGTGGATGCGTGCCTCCGCTGCGCCAGCCGCCTTCTGGTGGAAGGCAGCCAATCAAAGGCTATGGCGATCTATCAGCAGCTTTACGATTCTGAGAGAAGGGACTCTGTCCGTACTGCTGCCTATCGCGGAATGATCCAGTCTTCCGGAAAAGAGACCCTGCCTTTGATGTCCCGGGCCATCACTGGCAAGGATGGTCCCAGCCAGACCGCTGCGCTGCAACTGGTAGGCGTAGTGACTGTTCCCGATGCGACCGAGACCATGGTTGGCTTGCTAAGCGGAGTTGATCACCCGGTCCAGGCCGCCCTGGTTGAAGGCTTGAGCCAGCGCGGTGATATATCCGCGACGCCAGCCATCGCAGCGACCGTGAGCAGCCCTGCGCCCGAGGTGCGGCTGGCGGCTATTAACGCGCTGGGCATTCTGGGTGATGCCTCGATGGTTCCTGTGTTGTCAGCCTGCGCGGCGTCCTCGAACGGCGAGGAGCAAAGAGCTGCCCGGCGGGCATTGGTGCAGCTGCAGCGAGGCAATCCAACCGAAACACTGCTTCGGGTTTTGCCCGATGCCAAACCCGATATCCAGGCTGAAATCGCTCGCGCGCTGGGCGAGCGCGGTGACAAGTTGGCGGTTCCCAAATTGATGGAGTTGGTGCGGCAGGGGTCTGGGTCGGCCCGTAAAGCGGCACTCAAGGCGTTGGCCGTGCTTGTGGACGACGCCGAATTGGACGCCATGGTCAAGTTTGTGGCGGAGGCAAAGACCGACACCCCCCGTGCTGAGGCTGTTGAAGCCCTCAGCTCCGCCTGCCACCAGGCTCAAATCCGGCGTGGCCGCGTGAACACGGAGCCTCTGCTGGAAGCGTTAGCGACCGGCACCACTGATACCCGCATTGCTCTCCTCCCAGTGTGCGGCGGTCAGATTGATCCCAAGACCCGCGCAGCCCTGCGCGCTGCTGTCGCGGCCTCCGATTCACGGGTTCGTGCCGCCGCCATTCGCGCACTTTGTGATTCCTGTGATCCTGAGCTGTTGCCTGACGCCCTCAGGGTCGCTTGCGAGGCGCCAGAAGAGAATCTCCGCACCTTGGCTATTCGCACCTGTGTGCGCCTTACCACCCAGGAGGAATCGATCAAGCTGCCGGCGAGGGAGCAGATAGAGCCCCTCAGGACTATCCTCGCCACGGACTTGAGCGCGGACCAGAAGCGCGTCGTGCTGGCTGGCCTCGCCGAGATTCCCGACCCTCAAGCGCTTGCACTTGCCGAACCGATGTTGAGAGAATCGTCCATTCAGCTCGAGGCCGGCCAGACCATTACCAGGATCGCCACTGCTCTGCCTTATGCGCAGGCGGAGGCGGCGACCAATGCCTTGGCGAGGGTGCTGGTGGCCATCTCGGACTCCGGCGCGCGGAAGGCCACCGAGGAGGCCTTGAAGGTTATCCAGGACGGCGCTGACCACATCATGACATGGCAAATTGCCGGGCCCTATCATCAGAACGGGAAGGAGTACAACGAACTGTTCGACATCGCTTTCCCGCCCGAAAACCCCGCTGCCCAAGACGTCGAGTGGAAGGCGATGCCGCCTGGCCCCGACGCGAAGCGCCCGTGGATCATGGATTTGCTACAAGCCTTGGGGGGCAATCAGCGCGTTGCTTACGCGCGCCATTGGGTTTATTCCAACCGGCAACAGCCCGCGCTGCTTGAGTTGGGCACCGACGACGGAGTGAAAGTCTGGTTGAACGACCAGGTTGTCCACACCAACAACACCTTCCGCGGCTTGCAGCCCGCGTCGGACAAAGCGCAGGTCAGTCTGACCGAGGGTTGGAACCGAGTTCTGCTGAAAGTGACACAGCTTAACCAGGGTTGGGCCTTCTGCGCGCGCCTGCGCACGCCCAACGGCTCGCATATGGACGGCCTGCGGTTCAGCGCCGAACCGCCCAAAACCGCATCGGCCGGCGCGCAACCCTGACCAGCCTCAGTAAACCACCTTGTTGAGGGGATACTCGATTATCCCCTCCGCCCCGGCGGCCTTCAGCGCGGGAATCATCTCGCGCACGATATGCTCGTCAATGATCGTCTCTACCGCCACCCAGCCTTCCTGGCTGAGACTGGAAATGGTCGGATTGCGCAGCGCGGGCAGAGCCTTCAGGAGTTTTGGGAGACTCTTTTGCGCCACGTTCATCTTCAGGCCAACCTTGGTTTCTGCTTCGAGCGCGCCCTGAAGTAACAGCGCCAGCCTCTGGATCTTCTGCCGCTTCCAGGTGTCCTGCCAGGAGGAGTGGTTCGCTATCAGCCGTGGGGTTGAAGTCAACAGTGTGTCCACGATGCGCAGCTTGTTTGCCCGCAGAGACGAGCCGGTCTCCGTGATATCCACGATTGCGTCCACAAGCTCGTGCGCCTTCATTTCGGTTGCGCCCCAGGAAAACTCCACCTCGGCTTTGACCTTGTGCCGGCGCAGATATTTCTTTGTCAGGTTGACAACCTCAGTTGCGATGCGCTTGCCCCGCAGGTCTTTCACGGACTGAATTGGCGAGTGCTCCGGCACCGCCAGCACCCAGCGGGCGGCTTGGCGCGTCGCCTTGCTAAACTGGAATTCACCCACCTCGTGCACTTTCGAGCCGTTCTCCTGAATCCAGTCGTGGCCGGTGATGCCGCAATCCAGGTAACCGTGCTCAACATAGCGGCTTATCTCCTGCGCCCGAATCAGCCGGATTTCCAGCTCCTCGTCATCCACATAGGGAATATACGAGCGGCTGCCGACTGAAATGTTAAATCCGGCCTTGCCCATCTTCTCAATGGTGGCCTCCTGCAAGCTGCCCTTGGGCAGCCCAAACCGCAGTGCGTGCTTCTTCTTCATGCTGTTAATTGGCTCTCTGGCACGAGGACGCGAAGAGCACTTCGCTGATTCGCCCGCTCGTGTGAACGGTCCTATTTGCCACAACCCCCCCGCCAAAGCGACCTTTTTCTTGGCGCCGCCTCAAGCCGGTCAGGCCGTGCGCCACAGCACGCGCCTGCCTCGGACGGTGATGTCGTCGCGCGCAATTGCTGCGACGCATCGCGGATACAAGACGTGTTCCGCCGCATGAATGCGCTGGTGCAGCGTCTCGGGCGTATCTTCATCCAAAACCGGCACGGTCTGCTGGCCGATGATGGGGCCGGAATCAACCCCCGCATCCACGAAATGCACCGTGCATCCTGTCACCTTCACCCCATGCGCCAAAGCCTGCTTCCAGGCTTCCAGCCCGGGAAAAGCAGGCAGCAGGGACGGGTGAATATTGATGATGCGCCTCGCGTAGGCGCCCAGCAGCGCTTCCTTGAGCACCCGCATGAACCCAGCCAGCACAACCAAATCCACCTCGGCGGCGCGCAGCGCCTCGATGTACGCTCGTTCCGTCTCCTCTTCCAGCCTGGTGCGATACTTGCCGGGTGGAATGTATCGCGCTGGAATTCCTCGATCGTTCGCGTGCTCAAGGATGCCCGCCTCTGCCACGTCGCTCAACACCAGTGCCACTTCCGCCGCCACTGTGCCCATCCGGCAGGCGTCGGCAATAGCCACGAAGTTCGAGCCCTTGCCCGAGCCCAGCACCCCGATGCGGAATTTGCGTTCAACCATCACGCCGCTTTCTTACAGCCACACCGGCAGACTCCACAAGCCCCAAGTCGTGTCAAACCACCAATTCCTTTCTCGCATCCTGAGCGGCACGCCATTACGCGGGACGTTCACGGCAGCGGCCGGAGAGCAGGAGTATGAGCGGAATATCAGCGGAATACGAGCTAAGCACGAGCGGATATCACGCCATACGAACGCCAATGGCAGGTGGTGCGCCCACTGAGCGCACGTAAGCGCATCCGGTGGGGCGTGGATAGTGAACACTCCCTTAGATACCGCAATCCATTCATACAATTCCCCATTCCTGAACCGAACAGGCGCCCGGGTGGAAATCGGCGCCGTGTCCATTTTTGAGACAGTGAGGCCTCCCGAGCACATCCGCCCTCACAGCCTCCCACAGCCAGAAGTGACCGGGCGACCACGTCGTGAAGCCTGTTACATCCCGGTGTGTATCCCATGTGGGTCGACCCTCATGGGATACACACCGTAGTCCCACTGGATGGTCGCCGTCGCAGCGCCGTAGCTGGCTTTGGGGTTGGCGTGCCTCGCGCCCAGGAGGAGGACGGGTGGATCCAGTGGTTGGGGCGGCGCTCGGCGGGCGTGGCCAGAATCACCCGGCTTGCGGCGCAGGTCTTGAGCTTCTTACCCGCTCGGTGAGACAATTCCAACAGATGCCGGCCAAGCTGGGATTCTGCGCAATGGGTAGGCAATAAGTTAGTGGATTCGCGAAATCACGCACTTAGGCTCAATCCTGCGAGGTTTGGAAGGGCGTCGAAGCAGTGGAAAAAGCCATGGGCGACCATGTGGCGGACAATGACGGATGCAAGAGACATGACAACGCCCGGACCGAGCGCGACAACACCCGAGGGCTTTGCGGAAGGAAAGCAAATTGGACATTGCCCGAACCTCCTGTTACCCTCCGCCCCACATTCAATGACTATGGCTAATAAAGCTTCTGAACCTGCCACCGCGGCCGGCGCCGCTGCGGCTCCCTCGGACTTCATCCGCGACATCGTCGCCGCCCACGTGGCCGAGAAGAAATACCCGCAAATCCACACCCGCTTCCCTCCGGAACCGAACGGCTACCTGCACATCGGGCACGCCAAATCCATCTGCCTCAACTTCGGCATCGCCCGCGAGTTCGGCGGCATCTGCAACCTGCGCATGGACGACACCAACCCAACCAAGGAAGACGTCGAGTATGTGGACTCCATCACCGAAGATGTGAAATGGCTCATCAGCGCCTGGGCGGATGACCGGCTCGGGTTCAAGCCCAAGGGCAAACTGGCCGAAGCCCAGACCGTCAGCGGCAAAACTGATTTCTACCTGGCGCCGATAACAGGAACGTCCAACATCCCGCTGGAGCCCTTCTACGCCAGCGACTATTTCGACCAAACCTACGAATACGCCTTGCAGCTTATCAAGAAGGGTGTCGCCTACGTGGACGACCTTTCCGCCGAAGACACTGACAAGTATCGCGGTTCGCCGGAGCGCCCCGGCAAGGAGAGCCCTTTCCGAACCCGTTCCGTCGAGGAAAACATGGACCTCTTCATCCGGATGAAGGATGGCGAGTTCCCGGATGGCACGCGCACGCTGCGCGCGAAGATTGACATGGCGTCGCCGAATATCTGGATGCGCGACCCGGTCCTGTACCGCATTCGCCACACCGAGCATCACCATACGGGCGCCAAATGGTGCATTTACCCGATGTACGATTTTGCCCACTGCCTTAGCGATTACATCGAGGGTATCACCCACTCGATTTGCACGCTGGAGTTCGAGGTGCACCGCCCGCTCTACGATTGGATACTCGAACAGCTAGACTTGCCTCGGCCCCTGCCGCACCAGTATGAATTCGCCCGCCTGAGCCTGGGTTACACCGTGATGAGCAAGCGCAAGCTGATGCAGCTCGTCAACGAGAACCTCGTTTCCGGCTGGGACGATCCCCGCATGCCGACCATCAGCGGTCTGCGGCGGCGCGGCGTCACTCCGGAGGCGCTGCGCGACTTCGCCTACAATATCGGCATCACCAAGTACAACGGCATCACCGACGTGTCCGTCCTGGAGTTTTGCATGCGAGAGGACCTCAACCGCCGCGCCCTCCGCCGCCTCGCCGTGCTCCGCCCGATCAAGGTCGTCATCACCAATTGCCCCGCCGGCCAGGTCGAAGAAGTGGAAGCCGTCAACAACCCCGAGGACCTGGGCGCCGGCAAGCGCAAGGTCCCCTTCGGCCGCGAGTTGTACATTGAGCGCGACGACTTTATGGAGACACCGCCGCCTAAATACTTCCGCCTGCGTCCGGGCGGCGAAGTGCGCCTCAAGTACGCCTACATCATCAAGTGCGACGAAGTGGTCAAGGACGCTGCCGGGCAGGTGGTGGAACTCCGCTGCACCGCCGACCTCGGCAGCAAGACCGGCGGTCCCACCGCCGCCCGCAAAGTCAAAGGCACAGTCCACTGGGTTAGCGCCGCGCATGCCATCGACGCTGAGGTGCGGCTCTATGACCGTCTATTCACCGTCGCCGAGCCTGATGCCAGCGGCGACTTCAAGCAGCATCTCAACCCGCACTCTTTGGAGGTTGTGACTGCCAAATGCGAGCCGAGCCTCAAGGATGCCAAACCAGAGCTTCGCTACCAGTTTGAGCGTCTGGGTTACTTCACGCTTGATAAGGACAGCACGGCAGGGTCATCTAGCCGGGAGGACCGGCCGAGTGGTCCGACCGTCCCCACCTTGGTGTTTAACCGGACCATACCCTTGAAGGACACTTGGGCCAAGGAAGCCAAGAAAGCGTAATCCAGCTTCCGCGTGGCTGAGCCTGCCGATCGCAGCCGGTCCTGCAACGCAGCCCTGCGAGTCTGCGGTATCGCCGACTATTAAGCGGGTCAGGACGTCGGTTTGCCCCCCCGGGGTCGCAGGCTTGGAAGCCTGCGCCAGAGGACGGGGGTGAAATCCGCGCGTTAAAACGGTTATCGCCGCTTGGCCAGCTCGGCGCAAGTGGCGTTGAAGAACTGCACGCACTTCGCGATCTCGGGCATCGAGTTGTCCCAGTTGTATTCGTACTCCACGCAGTAGGCACCTCGGAAGCCTTGACGCTTCAGTTCGGCCATTTGCGCCTTCACGTTGCCCACGCCGGTGCCCCAGGGTACGTCGTGCATCGCTTTGGATTCGCTCTTCTTCTTTTTCTTGGCTGGGGTTTGCGCGTTGGGGTCTTCCGACACCAAGTCTTTGAAGTGGAGGCAGATGACGCGCCCTTCGAGCTTCTTCAAGCACTCCACCGGGTCGAGCCCGGAGCGAAGCCAATGGCCCGTGTCGGCGCAGGCGCCCATGAGGGGGCTGCGACCTTTGACGGCTTCGAGGACGGTGTCGGGGTTCCAATACCGCGATGGCTTGGGATGGTTGTGGATGGCCACCTTGATGTTGTACTCCTTGCACAGCTTCTCGACGAGGTCGAGTGCCGCCGGTTCGGGCTCTGGCACCAGTGTATCAATGCCCATCTTCCTGGCGAACTCGAAGACCTTCCGGCTCTCGGCCTCGTCGGGCGGCAGCTTCACCACGCCGATGTTGACCAGCTTGATCCCCTTGTCTGCCGCCGCCTTCTTGATCGCCTCGGCGTCCTTGTCGGAGAGGGTTACTGTGGGAACGCTGTTCTTGCCATCGAGGCTGACGCTGCCGGACAGGCTCATACACTTCAAACCGAGCGCGGCAGTCTTGTCTATGCACTCGAAGATGGAGAACTTGCGGAACGTGTAGGCATGAATAGCCATCTGCCAGCCCAGCTTGTCAGCCGCGCTGGAAGCCTTGGCGGCGTCCTGGCCCAGCAGAGACGTACAAGTGAGGATGGTTAAGCTCAATAATGCTAGTTTTCTCATAATAGTAGTTCGCTACCATTGGACTATGGACTCTGGACTCTATTCAAACCCCCGGCAGCAGAGTGGGTGCGTTGCAGGAAATTCCGCTGGTGAATCGAGTCATGCATAGACGTTCCACGTAGTGATGCCGGTTGCCCGGCGCCTTTCAAGCTGAAAATGCGCTCCGCATCCCGGCATTTTTGCATGGCACTCCGATTGATGATTCGGCACATTCACCGAAAATCAACCATCAAACTATCGCCATATGAAACTCGGATTCGTCACCGCCATCCTTCCTGAACTCAACCTGAACCAGGTTCTCGAATTTGCCGCCGCCGAACGATTTGCTTGCGTCGAGGTCATGTGCTGGCCTGTCGGCAAGGCCGAACGGAGATTCGCTGGCGTAACACACATTGACGTTAGCGGCTTCACTCGCGTGCGGGCGGATGACGTCAACGCCCTGTGCGCGAAGCACGGCGTCAGCATTTCCGCCCTGGGATATTATCCCAACCCGCTGGACCCGGACCCCGTGGTTTCCCGGACTGCGGTGAGCCATTTCAGAAAGGTCATTCTCGCCGCCGAGGCGCTCGGTCTCAAATGCGCCAACACCTTCGTGGGCCGTGACTGTAACAGGACGGTGGACGAGAACTGGCCCCGGTTCCTTAAGGTTTGGAAGCCGATCATCGCCTTCGCCGAGGACCATGGCGTCAAGGTCGGCATCGAGAACTGCCCGATGTCCTTCTCCCGCGACGAGTGGCCCGGCGGCAAGAACCTCGCGATCAGCCCCTTCATTTGGCGGCGCATGTTTAGCGATATTCCCTCCCGGAACTTCGGTCTCAACTACGACCCGTCGCATCTGGTGTTGCAGCACATGGACCCGCTTAGCCCGCTGCGCGAGTTTAAGTCCAGGTTCTTCCACCTGCACGCCAAGGACATGATCGTACATCCTGAGCGCCTAAACGAGGTGGGCGTCTTCGCGTTTCCCAAAGAATGGCATACGCCGCGCATTCCGGGGCTGGGCGACATCAACTGGGCCAAGTACATGGCCGCACTCTATGAGATCGGCTACGACGGCCCCGTGTGTATTGAGGTCGAAGATGACACCTTCGGCAAGACGCTTGCCGGGCGGAAGCAGGCGCTCCGGGTCGCCAGGAATGTACTGGAGCCTTACTTTTGAACAACTAAGACAGGAAGGCGCGGACGATGGAACGGAATTCTAGCTTATGCGCTGGGCTCCTCCGTAAGCTTCGCTCGGGGTTTCCCGTCTTCGTGGCTTCGCTGTTGATTCTATGTGTGCCTTTCGTGGCAGCGGGTGCCAAAGCGACAATCAGAGAATACGATTGTGTCTTCACGACCTACCCTTATTCCGACCCGGACCCCGTTCCGTCTATGTCCCGGTACTACCCCTACTTCCGTTACGATGGCTTCACCGACAAGCCGATCCAGAAGAAGTGGAAGGTTGTGGAACTTTCCAATCAATACCTGCAAATCCTTATCCTGCCCGAGGTTGGTGGGAAGGTCTGGACCGCGATTGACAAGACAACCGGCAAGCCCTTCATCTACTTCAACCACGTTGTAAAATTCCGCGACATCTCAATGCGCGGACCTTGGACCAGCGGCGGTATCGAAGCCAATTACGGCATCATCGGCCACACCCCCAACTGCTTCTCGCCGGTGGATTACCTCGCCCGCCGTAACCCCGACGGCAGCGCCAGTTGTATTATCGGTGTGCTGGATCTGCTTACGCGCACGACGTGGCGATTGGAAATCAACCTGCCGCCGGGTCAAGCCTGCTTTTCCACACGCTCGTTGTGGCACAACTCCTCGGGCGCCGAGCAGCCGTATTACACCTGGATGAACGTCGGCATCAGAGCGGCCGGCAAACTCGAATTCATCCATCCCGGCACGCACTACATTGGTCACGACGGTAGCGTACATGAATGGCCCATTGAACCAAAGCGCCAACGCAACCTCTCTTGGTATGAGCGGAATGACTTCGGCAGCTACAAATCCTACCATGTCCTGGGCCGGCTTGCCGACTTCTTTGGCGGTTACTGGCACGACGAGGACTTCGGTATGGCACATTGCGCGGCTTACGGTGACAAGCCAGGCCGCAAGATTTGGATTTGGGGCCTGTCCCGCGAGGGGATGATCTGGGAGGACCTCCTGACCGATACCAGCGGCCAATATGTCGAAGTCCAGTCTGGCCGCCTGTTCAACCAAGCCGATAGCTCCAGCACGCTGACCCCCTTCAAGCATGCCGAATTCCCGCCTTACGCCACGGATACCTGGACCGAGCACTGGCTGCCGGTGAAAGGCACCAAGGGCTTCGTCACCGCCAGTAGCTGGGGTGCGCTAAATGTTACTGCCCAGGACGACCACCTCACTATCCGCATCTCGCCTGCCCGGCCGCTGCGCGACAAACTCGAAGTGTTCGATGGCGAGCGCCTGCTCGCGGCGCGAGAACTGTCCCTCAAGCCCATGCGGCCGGTGGAGGAAATTGTACCGCTTGCCGCGCCGCCCAGGGCGCTGCGAGTGCGCGTGGGCGGCGATAGGCTGCAATACACCGCAGGTGATGGGGACGTTCTCCACCGACCTATCGCCACGCCGCCCGGCTTCGACTGGAACTCCGTCTACGGCCTTTATCTCAAGGGCAAGGAAGAGGTGCGTCAGCGCGGCTATGCCAAGGCCGCCGAGTCATTTCAGGCCTGCTTGAAGCAAGATGCCAATTATGCGCCCGCACTCGTGGAAATGGCCGCCCTGGCCAATCGCCGTGCCGACTCGGCTGCGGCGCTCGGTTTCGCACGGCATGCGCTGAGCATTGATACCTATGATCCCTGTGCGAATTACCAGATCGGCCTTGCCAGCGCCGCTCTGGGATGCTGCGCTGATGCTAAAGCAGCTTTCAGCCTTGCCGCGCTCTCGCCCGCCTGGCGCAGCGCCGCCAACTCTGAGCTGGCCAGGGAATACCTTCGTGAGCGCCTCTATGACCGCGCGCTCGCGAGTGCCAGGGAGAGTCTATATAGCAACGTCCGCAACCTCGAAGCTCTGCAACTATGCGCCTGCGTCCAGCGATTGCGAGGCGACCACGCCGGGGCGGATGCCGCATTGGCCGCCCTGCTTGGATTCGACCCCATCAACCACTGCGCGCGTTTCGAGCAATACCTGCGCGGCAAGAAGACCGCCAGCGATTTCACCGCGCTCATCCTCAACGAACTGCCGCACGAAACCTTCCTCGAACTGGCCGTTTGGTATCATGGCGTGGGACTCGATAACGACGCCGCCAACGTTCTCGACCTCGCGCCACGGACGCCTGAGGTGCTTTACTGGCTGGCGTACTTGCGGCGCGACACCAACCTGCTCGTCCGCGCCGGGGTGGCATCCTTCGAACTGGCCTTCCCGTTCCGGCCCGAGTCCATTCCTGTTTTCGAGTGGGCCGCGCAGCAGCGCCCCTCCTGGCAGGCCAACTATTTCCTTGCTCTGATCAGGTGGCACCTGGGCCAACAGCCTCAGGCCCGCAAACTACTTGCGGCCTGCGGCGACGAACCGCGTTTTGCCCCTTTCTATGCCGCCCGCGCGCAACTCATCGCGGAAAGTGCTGTGTCGGATTTTGAGCGGGCCGCCCAGCTCGACCCGGCTCAATGGCGCTATGGTGCAATGCTGGCGCGCAACTACCTCAGACATAGTGACCCGGCTGCCGCCTTAAGTGTCGCCTCCGATTACGCCCGGCGCTTCCCAACGAACGACTCACTGGCCCTGCTGCGCGCCAAGGGCCTGCTTCGTACCGGCCAATATCAAGCCGCAGCGGAGTTCCTTAAATCGCTTCATCTCCTGCCTGCTGAAGGCACTACTGAGGCCCGAGCCCTCTTTCACGAAGCCCACTTGATGCTTGCCGTCGAACGCCTCCAGGCAGGTGCGATCGAAGATGCGCTCCGCCTAGTCAACACTGCCCGCCAGTGGCCGGAGTCGCTCGGCGCGGGCAAGCCGTACCCCGAGGACCTTGACGAGCGGCTCGAGGATTGGTTTGACGCACAGTGTCAAGTTGCGCTGAAGAATCCAGCCGCCGCTCGTCAGGTCCTTGACAGGATCCTGGCTATCCCGGCGCGCAAGGAAGGGCAGGGGACTGGTGACTTGATCCGCGCCTTGGCCCTTAAACTATCCGGCCGTATCGCCGATGCCGAACAGGTTATTGAGAATTGGCAGGCGCAAGACTCCGGCTCCGAGTTGGCCGGATTTGGCGCTGAACTCTTCGCTGGCCGCCTGGCCAATTTGCCGCCGCGCCTCGATGCCCTGGCTTGTCGAGTTCTTGCGGGCATCGCGCGCGCCGGTTTTCATCCTGAACCTCTGCCGTGACAAGCCGCTAGCAAGGAAGCACCCTTGGCACAATAGAGCTGCAGGCAGTCCCCTGCCCGACGATCCGACCCGCGCGTTGGGCTGCGGTGTGCAGAGGACTGCCCGGCCTGCCTTTGCCAGGGATCCAGGCAGGACTTAGTAATCGCTTTACAGCACGGGCTTAACTGCACAGGATATAGGCGTGGATGTAGCATCGTTCCGCGAAAGCAGTGCTGAGGGAATCCCGAGGCAGCAAGATTTCGGGTTTCAGCCTCAGATCGAATTGGATGCCGCGATCGAGCGGTCGCAGGAGCATTTGCTGGGCTTGCAGAAACCTGAGGGCTACTGGCACGGGGAGTTGATTGTGGATGCGACGCTGCCTGCGGACATGGTCGCCTATCACCATTGGAACGGCAAGGTGGACCCCCAATGGCAACGCAAAGCGGTCAATCATATTCTGTCCATGCAGTTGCCTGACGGCGGGTGGAACATCTACTACGGCGGTCCGGCGGAGGTTAATGCGACCATCAAAGCCTACCTGGCATTGAAGCTGGCCGGGGTGCCCGTTACCGACCCGCGCATGCTGCGGGCGCGCGAGGTCGCGCTTAACCTCGGCGGCGTCCCGCGCATGAACACTTTTTCGAAGCTCTACTTGGCGCTACTGGGGTTGTTCCCGTGGGATTACGTGCCAACGATTCCCTGCGAGGTAATCCTCATCGGGAAGTGGTTCTACGTGAACATCAATGAAATGAGTTCGTGGAGCCGCTCAATGCTGGTGCCGCTGGCGATTATCAATCATTTCAAACCGACCCGCGACCTCAAGAAGAAGATCAACTTGAATGAGCTTTACCCGGAGGGCATCCATGAGCGCGACTTGGCGCTTGCGCCCGATCCTGAGCGAATTACGTGGCGCAATTTTTTCCTCTGGCTGGATCGGGTGCACAAGTTCGCCGAGTGGTTCGCAGAACACAACATCCATCCCTTCCGCAAACGCGCGCTGCGCAAGGCCGAGCAATGGATGCTTGAGCGGTTTGAAGGGTCGGATGGTTTAGCGGCCATCTTCCCCGCAATCCTGAACTCGCTCATCGCCCTGAAAGCGCTGGGTTACCCGGATGACCACCCCAAAGTCCAGCAAGCTGAGCATGAGTTGAAGAAGCTGGAGCATGAGACGGAGCAGACCATCCGAATCGAGCCCTGCTTATCGCCGGTTTGGGACACGGCCATCGTCAGTATGTGTTTGAGTGAATCCGGTGTGCCCGCCAGCCATCCGGCGCTCAAGAGGGCGGCGGAGTGGTTGATGGATAAGGAAATCCGGTTCCGCGGTGACTGGCAATACAAGAACCCCGCCAAAGTCGAGCCGAGTGGTTGGGTATTTGAGTTCGCGAACAAGTGGAACCCGGATGTGGATGACACCGCGATGGTGCTCCTGGCGCTGCGCAAAGTTCCGACGGACGACCGACAAAGGCGCGATGAGTGTTTCCAGCGCGGCCTGAAATGGATGCTGACCTTCCAATGCAAGGATGGCGGTTGGGCTGCCTTCGACAAAGACTGTACAAAAGGTGTGCTGGAGAAGGTTCCCTTTGCCGACCATAATGCGATGCTGGACCCCGAGTGCGCCGACATCACGGCGCGGATACTGGAGTTGCTCGGTTACGAAGGCTGGAACGTGGAACATCCCCAAGTGCAGAAGGCGCTGCGGTTTATCCGCGAGCACCAGGAAGAAGACGGCTCGTGGTACGGTCGCTGGGGGGTGAATTACATCTATGGCACATGGCAGGTCCTGCGCGGTCTGCGCGCCCTCAATCTCGAAATGGCTGAGCCGTGGCTAGTCAAAGCTCGGGATTGGCTCGAAAGCGTTCAGCACGAGGACGGCGGGTGGGGCGAGCGTTGTAATACTTACGACGATCCGGTCTTCAAGGGTCAGGGCCCCAGCACGGCTACCCAGACAGCCTGGGCGACCATGGGTCTATGCGCATTTGATGACCCGACCCGCCCCAGTCTCCAGCGCGGGATCGAGTATCTTTTGCGCCACCAGAATCCAGATGGCTCCTGGACGGAGCACGAAACCACCGGCACGGGCTTTCCGAAGGTGTACTATCTTAAGTACGACATGTACCGGAATGCGTGGCCACTGTTGGCGCTCACCACATACCGCAACCTGTTGTCCCGGGCTGGGTCAAATGGCAGCGCGAAGCTGGCAGTTGAATCCGCTCGCGCGTCAATCCAGCCGACGGACACGAGTTTAGATCGCGTGACGCAGGCCGAAATGGAATCCGCGCGGCCTGCCAGCAAGAAAGGGCTGCAAAGAATCGGGACGTGACCAGTTGAAGGGTAACGCGATCCGTAACCCGGCTGTTCGCAACGTTGACACGTCCTGCTGGCCCGCCCATGCTCCTTGCGAATGGTTGAAGAAACGGCGCAAATAGTCTCTAACGAGCGCGACAGCGACCTGTACCTCAGGATGGTCCTGTGCGCCCCGCAGATTGCGCCGCTGGTCCAGCCCGGGCAGTTCGTGCACGTCCGCATCCTGCCGTTGAAGGACGCACTGTTGCGCCGGCCGTTTAGTGTCTTCCAAGTATCCACCGGCAACCTGTCAATTCTCTACAAAACTATCGGCCGTGGGACCGAGGTTCTGTCGCGGATGCGCCCCGGCGAGGAACTTAGCCTGATCGGGCCCCTTGGCCGCGGGTTCACCGTGCCATTGCCAGCCGGCGAGATTCCGCTGCTCATCGCCGGTGGGTACGGCATGGCCGCGCTGTACTTGCTGGCCCAGCGTTCCCCGCAACGGGGGATTGTATTCGTCGGCGGCCGTCGGCGGGTGGACATTCTATGCGAGGCGGAATTTCGCGCGCTTGGATGGGAGGTGCGTGTCACCACCGAGGACGGCAGCCAGGGAGAAACAGGCCTTGTGACTCAAGCATTGCTGAAGGAGTTGAGGCGCGGCATGCCGGGCCGAAAATTATTCGCCTGCGGCCCAACCCCAATGCTGAAGGCAGTCGGTCGGCTCGCGGCAGAGTTCAACTTACCGGCAGAGCTTTCGCTCGACGAGCACATGGGCTGCGGCATCGGTGTATGCCTGACTTGCGTGGTTCCAATCAAGACTGCCGAGGGTTGGGAATACCAGCGCACCTGTACCGAGGGACCAGTCTTTGATTGCCGGCAAATCGCCTGGGAGGAGGGCCTATGAACTTGGCGGTCAAGATCGGCCCGCTGACGCTGCAAAATCCGGTGACCGTGGCCTCGGGCACCTTTGGATACGGCATTGAATACTCCCGGCTCATTGATCTGAACCAACTCGGCGCGGTGGTCGTCAAGGGCATCCGTCTTCATGCCGTTCGAGGTAACCCGACACCTCGCACAGCCGAGGTTGCCAGCGGTCTGATCAATGCCATCGGCCTGCAGGGACCGGGCGTGGAAGGCTTCAGCCAGAAGTACTGGCCATTCCTGAAGGGGCTTAAGGTCCCCACCATCATCAACATCTGGGGCACGACGGTCGACGAATACGCGGAAGTAGCCCGCTACTTTGGCGCCCTCGGTGGCGTTGGCGCTCTCGAGCTGAATGTCTCCTGTCCTAATATCAAGGAAGGAGGCGCGCAATTCGGGACGGACTTGAAACTGCTCAGCCAAGTGGTGGCCGCGTGCCGAAAGGCGACGAAACTCCCCTTGATCACCAAGATGAGTCCTAATGTGGTTAGTATCGTTCCTTACGCCCGTGCGGCGGAGGCTGCTGGGAGCGACGCCCTTTCCATCATGAACAGCTTTCCAGCCATGGCGATTGACATCGAGACACGTCGGCCCAGGCTGGCCAATGTTACCGGTGGCTTGACCGGACCTTGCATCAAGCCCATCGCCATCAAGTTGGTCTGGGAGGCGGCGAATGCTGTGAAGATCCCAATCATCGGTATGGGCGGCATCCAAACCGCCGCCGACGCCATCGAATTCATCCTTGCCGGCGCAACCGCAGTAGCAGTCGGCACGGCAAACTTCTATGAACCCCAGACGGCGTTGCAGGTTATCGCCGGGCTTCGCCAGTTCATGGACGACAACCGGATTGGAGACGTCCACCAGCTCATAGGCGGGGTCAAGACGCACACATGAGGTGTCGCGGTGATTGGGGGTTGTCCAAGGAGCCAGATTCCGCTTCCGATTTGGACGTGTCCGCACCCCTTGTTTTCCTGCTTTCTTGGCTTGACCCCGGTCCACGCCGGAGCTATAAACACAACAATTGACGGGACTTAACAACGAACTTCATTTCTTATGACTCTGACGAAGCGTGACTTGGTTCTTCGTATTTGCGAGGACACGGGGCAGGCGCAGCAGCATGTGTTTGATATGGTGCAGCGGACGTTTGATCACATCATCAAAGCACTAGCCAAGGGGGAGAAGGTGGAGTTGCGCAACTTCGGCATATTCGATGTTCGGGTGCGCAAGGCGCGACTCGGGCGCAATCCGGCCGCGCCGGAGACCAAAGTACCGATACCCGAACGTTGCGCGGTCAAGTTCAAGGCCGGCAGAGAAATGCGCCTGGCGGTCCGCAAGCTCGCCCCCAAGTTCGCAGCCAAACCCCCGACGCAGCCGCACAAAACCTGATCCGGGGCGGAGGTTGGTTTCTACGCGCTGGGCCGTGCCTGTAACCTGCGCGCGGTGTTGCTCTCGGACGGGCACACGTCAACGTCCGCCTCATTTTTATGGAACGACTACCCGGATTTCGCGACTTCTATCCCGAGCCATTGCCACAGCCTGACGTGTGGAGTGCCGATGCGCGCCAATACATCTTCGACAAGTGGCGGAGCATGGCGCGGCGCTACAGTTTCCGCGAATACGATGGCCCACCGCTCGAACCGCTGGAGCTCTTTACGACCAAGAGCGGCGAAGAAATCGTCGGCCAGCTCTACAGCTTTAGCGATAAAGGCGAACGGCTGGTGTCCCTGCGCCCTGAAATGACTCCCACGCTCGCGCGGATGGTTGCAGCGTCGGAGCGGGCTTACAAGAAGCCATTGAAGTGGTTTGCACTGCCCCAGCTCTTCCGCTATGAACGCCAGCAGAAGGGCCGTTTGCGCGAGCACTTCCAGTTCAATGCCGACATCATCGGCGAAAACGACCCAGCCGGCGATGCCGAGTTAATTGCGCTCTTGATCGATACTCTCCGCTCATTCGGCCTGACCGAGCGGGATTTCGTGATCCGCCTGAGCAGCCGAAACGCGTGGCAGGACTTCTTCCGGCGGCACCACGGAGACGCGGCACAGGAGTATGCATTCTATCAGATTATTGACAAGCTGGAGCGCGAGGCGCCGGAGCGTAGCGATGAGAAGCTCAGGAGCGCGGGCCTTAGCCTGAGCGAGGTGTCGTCCTTCATCGAGCGGGGCGAAGCGGTCGGCGAACTGGATGCCATTCTAGAGAACCTCGCTGCGCGCGGCCTTAAGGACTACGTGAAAGTTGATTACCATGTCATACGCGGATTGGCCTACTACACGGGGGTAGTGTTCGAGGCGTTTGACCGCACCGGGGAATTTCGCGCCATCGCCGGCGGTGGCCGCTACGACAAGCTGGTTAAGCTTATCAGCGGGGGCAAAGTGGACCTCCCCGCCCTGGGCTTTGGAATGGGCGACGTAGTGCTGTTGGAATTCCTTAAGGCCCGCGGCTTGCTGCCGAAGTTTGACGCGTCTATTGCCGCATTCTGCCTGATTGAAGATGAAACCTTGCGCGCCGTTTCTCTGAAGTTCATTCACGATCTGCGTGCGGCTGGATTAACGGTGGACTACTCGCTGACGTCAGCGAAGCCAGACAAGCAGTTCAAGCGCGCGCAGGAACTCAAGGCCGCGCACACCGTGAGGGTCGAACGGAATCAGGCCGGTGAACCAGTGGCAAGAATCAAGAACCTGGCGACGCGCCAGGAAGCCATCGTTCCGCTGGCGGAGGCTGCAGCGCTCATGCAGCGGGCAAGCAAAATATGATCCTGGGGGGCTGAGGGGTAGAGCCAATCGCGCTGTGCCCACCAGAACTACCCTGCGGCAATGATGGGGCGAGGCTGCAGCCTCCCGCGGGCAGATGTGATTTTTCCGCAGGCTATGCCTGGGCGGATTTGGGCGCGGCGTCAGCCGCTGCGCGGCCTTCCTTTTCTTTGACGAGCGTTGCGCCCTTGCCGAGGCGCTTGCGCAGGTAGGTGAGCTTGGCGCGCCGGACTGAGCCTTTGCGCTCAACTTCTACTTTCTCGACCCGGGGAGAATGCAGGGGGAAGACGCGTTCCACGCCCTCGCCGTAGCTGATGCGCCGAACAGAGAAGGTCGCATTTAGTCCATGACCGCGGCGACCAATCACCACACCGGAGAAGATCTGGATCCGCTCCTTGTCGCCTTCGACCACCTTCGTATGCACGCGCACCGAATCGCCGACCGCGAAATCTGCGGCGTCTTTGCGAAACTGTTCCGATTCTATTTTGTCAAGTAATGCCTGGTTCATAAATTGTCTGCCTCTGATAGCAGGTCTGGCCGGCGCTCTCTTGTTCGCAGCCGCGCCTGCTCGGCTCGCCACCGGGCGATTTCCGCATGGTTGCCCGAAAGCAACACTTCCGGGACCTTCATCCCGCGAAACTCGGCCGGCCGCGTAAATTGCGGGTGCTCGAGCAGGCCCTGGCTGAACGAGTCTTCCCGGGCACTGCCTTCGTCGCCCAGCACGCCGGGCAACAACCGGGTGACCGCGTCAATGATCACCATTACCGGCAACGCGCCGTTCGTCAAAACGTAATCGCCAATGGACAACTCATCGTCCGCCAAATGCTCGCGCACTCGCTCATCAAACCCTTCATAGTGGCCGCAAACCATCAGCAAATGGTCGAGTGCCGCCAGTTCGCGCGCAATGACCTGATTAAACCGCCGGCCCGCGGGCGAGAGCAAGATGACGCGCGTGTTCTCGCGCGCCAGACCTTCCACTGCTTCAAAGATCGGTTCGGGCTTCAACAGCATGCCCGGTCCACCGCCAAAAGGCCGGTCATCCACGGTCCTATGGCGGTCATGCGCATAATCGCGCAAATTGTAAATCGTCAAATCCAGCCGGCCCGCTTCTCGCGCGCGCTTGATGATGCTTTCGTCCAGCGGCCCCGCGAACATCGCGGGGAACAGCGTCAGCACGTCAATTCTCATCTTCCGGTTAGGGTCTGGGTTTGCGCCATTATTGCCGCCGGATCGCGTCGCGCGGAACAACGCGCCGAACCCCCAGATCCGGTCCCGCTCAGTTGGCCGGTTTGTCCTCGACGATTTCCAGCGTGCAGCGCAGCCCCTTCTTGGCGCTGCCGGCCAGCAACAAGGACCGGATCGCGTTAATCGTCATGCCCTGCCGGCCAATGATCTTTCCCACATCCTGCGGGTGCAATCGCAACTCATAAACCGTCGTGCCCTCGCGCTCCACCGGAGTGATCGTCACCGTGTCCGGATTCTGCACCAACCCTTTGACGACGTATTCGAGGAACGCTTGCATGGTCCAGACGTTGTCCCTACGCCTTGGCGGCTGCGGCAGTTTTGGTTGCTTTCTTAATGAAACTGGCGACAGTATCGCTCGGCTGCGCGCCTTTGCTGAGCCAGTATTTGGCCCGTTCCAGGTCCAGCGTGAAGTTATCACCCTTCTTCCGGGGTAAATACGTGCCCAGCTCCTCGATGAACTTCCCATCTCGAGGGCTGCGGCTATCCGCCACGACAATGCGGAACGCAGGCGTGTTCTTAGCCCCGATCCGCTTCAAACGAAGTTTAACTGCCATAAGTAATCAATTTCTCTGGCGTCGGCCACATTCAGGCCGCCCGCCTTTTAGGGTTTTCCCAAAAAGAGGGGAAAGCCTAGACTTGGTGCGGAGACTTAGCAAGCCCTGAATTTGAGCTTTTTTCTTTAATTCCGCCCTCCGAACCACCCCAACTCGCAAACTCCGCTTGCCGAACACCGCCGCTGATGGTCTCATGTTACTCAAGCAAATGCAGCCTCTGGCTCACAAGACCTGCTCCGCGGTCGGCGCCGATACTCCCGAGCTGCCCTTGGATTACGCTCCCGTCCGCAAGCGGGGCCCGGGCCGACCACTTGCGGACGAACTGGCTGACTTCCGCGAATTCGGCCAAGAGACCCGCACGCTGGTTAGCAGGATCCCCGGTGCCGCCGGCGGCCTCCTGGAGGTCCCCGTCTTCATCAACGAATTCTGGACCGCCAAGCAGCGCCAGGCCAGTTCACTTCACGAGATTTCCTATCGCGCCTGTTTCAAGCCGCAATTACCGCGCTTCTTTATCGAGCGCCTCACGCAACCGGGTGAGACTGTGTATGACCCGTTCATGGGGCGTGGCACCACGGTTCTGGAAGCAGCGTTGCTGGGGCGCTTGCCGTGCGGTTGCGACATTAATCCTCTTAGCCTCGTCCTAACCCGCCCGCGCTTGTGCCCACCGAGCCTTGTGGATGTCGCACAGCGCCTACGGCAGATTGACTTTGCCTCGGCCGACGAATTTCCGGAAGAACTTCTCGTTTTCTTCCATCCCGATACCCTCCTCGCCATTGCCTCGCTCAAGCAATACCTGCTCGCGCGGCGGGCCGCGAACGCGCTCGATGCCGTGGATGACTGGATTTGCCTGATCGCGCTGAACCGACTCACCGGTCATTCGCCGGGATTCTTCTCCGTCTATACCCTGCCGCCCAACCAGGCCGTCTCGGTCAAATCGCAGCGCAAAATCAACGCCGACCGCAAGCAAACCCCGCCTCTTCGCGACGTTCCCGGCCTCATTCTCAAAAAGACCCGCAAGCTGCTGCGCGACTGCGACGCGGCGACCCGCAGCGTGCTCGCGGAGTTGGCCCCCCACGCAGTCCTGCTCTCCCAAACTGCGGCGCAAACGCCTCAAATCGCCGCTCAATCCGTCTCACTGGTAGTTACCTCGCCCCCTTTCCTCAACGTCGTGGACTACGCTACCGACAATTGGTTGCGCTGCTGGTTCCTCGGCCTTGACGCCCGTTCCGTGAGACTCACCGTCCTCAGCAAACTCGAACTATGGCAGGCCGCCATGACCGAGGTTTTCCAGGAGTTGCATCGTGTTCTGAAGCCCGGCGGTCACGTCGCTTTCGAAGTGGGCGAGGTCCATGCCGGCAAGACCCGGCTCGAAGAAGCCGTACTGCCATGCGGTGTTGCTGTCGGCCTGGACCCGGTGCTGGTGCTCATTAACGACCAGCAATTCACCAAGACCGCCAACTGCTGGGGCGTGGACAACATGACAAAGGGCACCAACAGCAACCGGATCGTCCTGTTCCGCCGCTCGTAGACTTGGAGGGAGGGGGGGCGACAATTTCCCTTCCTCACCGCGGGAGCAGGGGAGTTCTAAAGCAGACAGATAAACAAGGCTCTTCGCAAGTTTGCGGGAGACAACGATGGCGATTCGTCTTCCCGGACTCCCCTTTTAATATCCAGCATCCCCGTCAGACGGACGGCGATGCCGTGCCGGTGGTCGCACGCTGGCATTGGCCTGCAAATGGCTGGGAGATCCCTTGTAAGTGCGGTCGGGTTGCGGTGTGTATCCCATGGGGAGCGCTCCCCATGGGATGCACACCGTAGCACCGCCGTGCCGCCACTGTATCGCCGAGCCAAGGGCGCGGGGGGGCGTGCTGGAGAGGGCAGTCAGCCAGCATCACTGTCCCAATATTGAGAGCCCCGCCGATTGTCCCCAACGCGATGAGCGCATGGGTTGGACCGGCGACGCCCAAGTCTATGTCCCCGCCTCCACTTTGAACGCGGATATCCAGAGGTTCTTCGAAATGCCGAACGAGATCATCTACACCGCTAAGGCTGCACCGCCCCTGTCCTTGCCGGGCGTCTGCATCCGGGCACGGCGCTTGAGGCGGCAGATGTCGGGCAGTGTCTTCCGTAGTTTTCCGGATGGCCTATCCGTAATAGTTCGGGTTGCTGCCTCCACAATCTAATTGGAAGGTCTTGTCAGAGGCTGCAATCGGGCAGCGTGCAGCCTCTGAGGTTAAAGGCATGAAACGGATGACGTTAGGCAGGACATTGTTTCTTTTGCGGCTGTTGGCGTTGGGATTCTCAGTTGCATGGACTCCAGTCTATTCGCGTGCCGACACAGATTTGCGGGGAAGTTCGGGCACTGGCGGTCCGCAAGTCGCAGTGTCAACCCGGGCACTGGATTTCGGTGCGGTAAGGGTGCAGGGCTCCAAGGATCTCACTGTGAGGATTTGGAATGTGGGAGGAGGTGTGCTCAATGGAACGGCCAGTGTGACTGGTCCGTTTGCCATCAAGGATGCCACATACTCGCTAAAGAGCGGCCAAGGCAAAACCTTGAGTGTGCGTTACCAACCCGCGGCACCAGGCACAAACACCAGCGCAATTGTCCTGAGTGGGGCTGACAAGGCGCAAGTATTGTTGACGGGCAGGGCTGGAGTGCCTCCGCAGCCTCCGCAGAGCTTTCGCGTCATTACCCCGGAGGAAGTTAGCCGGGCCGATTTCATCGTTCGTTACAGCGACGACCGCACGAGTTACGTGGTGAAGCCGGCCGAAAAGGAAGTATTGCCCAGGCATGCATTTTATACACCTCTCACGAGCGCGGAAGTGCTCAACGCGGCGGCAAAGCAGCCTCGGCGAGAGCTGATGATTATAGTGCTCCCCAGGTTTCACTATCACAGCACCGATGCCAGCGCTGGGTCCGCGCTCGATGAGACGAAAAGACTCAATTGGTTGAAGAACCTTGGAGACCTGATAAAGGGCCTCCGCTTGGCGGGCTACCAGAGCTTAATCTTCTGCGAGGGGCGCGGCTCGGTCAACAAGATAGCAGGTTTGAGAGTTGTGGAAGGCCCCGAGAAGGCGTTGGCGACTTCGGGTGGGTGACAACCGGCCCAAGCCGCATTGAAGAGCCGGCTCGCCTATTCAAGCTCGTACACACGTACAGCAAAGGCGCTGAAAACGTCTGCAAGCGAATCGGCTTGAACGGCGGCCGGATGAGTCTCGTAAAGGACCGTTGCCTGCCGCGACGCCAGAACATCACCGCGGAATTGCACCTTATGCACGCGGCTGGCTTTGTTGGCAGCGATGAGATAGAGCTTGCCGTTGGACTCACGAAGGGCGAACTCCACCGGCGCATCGGCGGGTGAAATGGTCAATTTGTATTTGGACGCGGGAGACATAACGATGGGGCTGACCTCGCGCAGTTCGCGGACCAGCTTCTGAACGTAATCCCAATGGGCTTCATTCGGCTTGTTCAGCAGTCCTGCGGGTTTTCCATAGTAATCTCGCTGGCCGGAGCCGGTGTAGAACCACAGACCCTTGACGCCGTTAATGATGCTCAGGTAGGCCATGCAGCGGTATTCGGCAGGGGTCGGGAAGCGGGCGTCGAGACGCGGGTGCTGGTAGGATTGAATGGCGATCCAAAGCGGCTTTTTGGAGTGCGTGGTGGTGAGCCAGGAAGGCGGCTGCAGCACTCCCGCCGGTTTGTTGCGCTCTTCGAGGCCGTTGCCGTCAGGCCCCTTCAGCGGGATTGGATACCACCACCAAATACCAATGTCCATGCAGGCATCGGGAAAGAAGTCGCGACGGTCCTCCTGCAGTTTCTGGATCGCGTCCCGCGTATCGCCCAGGACCAACGGATGGTTGGGGTCTAACTTATGAACCAGGCGGTAGAGGGCGGCGATGTGGGAGAGCGGCGCCACGCCGCGCGCTACGCGTTCTTCGGAGCCCCAACAGAGCAGGCCGGGGTGATGCCGAAACGTCTCAATGCGGCGACGGATCTGCTGCCACTCGCCTATCTCGATGGCCTTGCGTGGCAGTTCGACCATCATCCGCATGCCGTTGGACCACGATCGGTCGAGGAGTTGCTTGACCTGAGATTCATTGGGGTTGATTGGGTCCGTGGCTTCACCGGTGGTGATGCCGTAGTTGTGAGTCGCGGTGAACCCAGCCTGGCCGAGCTCTTCATAGCGGCCGCTACTATAGAGGCCGATCGGGAAGTGCGGTTTGCCTTCGATGCGGAGAAACCCGTCTGAGCCAATGGTGACAACGGATGCAGCCCGCGGGCTGACATGGACATCGGTGGATGCCCGGGCGATTTCCTTTCCTGCGCCGTCTCGCAGACGCGCGACAATCTCGAACACGCCGGATGCCTGGATGGGCAGCTGAACATTCAGTCCCACGTCATCGCCTTGGGAAGCATCCGCGGTTGCCGTTTGGATCTGCTTGCCACCGGCGTCCGTGACCTCAACGACCAGAAATAGGCCGGACCGTTTGGCGGGATTCAGATTAACGCGGGCTTCGACGCGCGTGTCGCCCTTACCGTTGCCCACCGTGTGATAACATGGGCAAGCTGGATAGAGCGCGAGGGGCGCCTTGGTTTGGAACTTGCCCTTCAGCTCGCGCAGGGGGGTGCCGGTCGAGTCGAGCAGACACAAGGCATAATTGTGGGCGCCAACACCATTGAGTGTGACAGGCACTGTAACCTGTCGGCTTGTTTCTGGCTCCAATGTCACCGGCAAGTTCTGATGCTGCTTTCCCACCACAACATGAATGCTGCCCTCAAAGCGGCTGGTCTGCCGATTGGCTGCCAGCACAGTAATGTCCTGCTGTCCCGCCCACGGCTCAGGGCCTTTGGCAAGTGAAAATGATACGGGGCTGGTGATGGTCGCCACGATGTCATCGAACCACAACATGCCTGGGGAGTTGGTGTAACCCAAATGCACTTCGGCGGCGGATACACCATGTGGGGACTGCGCAGTCCCGGTAATCTTCGACCAGGCGTTACCGACAGCTTCCACCGCAAAGTAGTCACGTTTGAAGACCCCGCCTTCGCGGTTACGAAATGCGATTCCGGCGAATGCCCGGTTCGAACTGGGCTGGGTGCACTCAGCACGTACCCACGTTTCGAATCGGAGTTCATCACCCGGGGCAACCGGGAAGGGCGCGCTCACCAACACAGATTTAGCGCGAGCGTGGGCCTGGAGGGCAACCGAGTATTTGCCTTTGCGTGGACCGGCCTGGTCCGACTTGACCTGCGTGTCGGCTTGTGCCGAATACAGCCACCAGCCGCCGGAAGGCAAGCCATCCGGATTAGCGGGTTGCTCGAAACCCGGGTTTGCGACGAGGTTTGTCTCCGGCACCGCAGCGTCCGCGCTGCTGCAACGAAGAACAGTTAGAACGGCAAGAACAACTCCATACATACTGGCTGCGAATCTATTCCTCCGCGGAAGGGTTCTCCCAGTCCGGGTACACTTCGGGTTTGATCTGTCCGCGGCGAATCAACTCCTGAAGATCGCGAATGATCGTGCGCCGGGCAACGCCGAATTCGCGGGCAAGGGCCGATATGTTGGGCCGCTGACGGGATTTGCCTACCAGTTCGAGCATGCGGTGCTGGCGGCTGAGCCGGTCGGTCGAGCGGCTGAACAGATCGAGAGCGTCAACGCGGTGCGAGCGTTCCAGGGCTTCGAGTTGGCGCACCGCTTCATACTCGCCACATTCCTTTAGGGCGGTTTCGACCGTGCGCTTGAGCGTGTGGATGTCCACAGGCTTGGTCAGGCAGTAATGGGCGCGACGTGGCCCTTGCAGCGCCTGCAGTTGCTGGTGCACTTCCAACGCGCCCGAGACGATGATGACGGGCACGAATGGCAGCAGTTCTTTTAGAGCTGGCAGGAATTCCAATCCCAGCTCGCCCTCGGAGAGGACATGGTCAAGAATCAGGAGGTCAGGCCGATTGCCCGGGATTTGGGCCAGGGCTTCGCTGCCGTTCCTGACCCGGGTCAGTTCGTACTTGCTGAGCGCCTCCTCGTATATCTCGTATTGAAGGTCGTCGTCTTCAACAATCAGGATTGTTGGTGTTTGCATAGGCGGTAGCCTGGCCAGCAGAGTCTATGATCGTCAGGGCTTAGCTGTGGCTTTATTCCTCACCGGCAGGATCAACGTAAAGGTGCTGCCTTGGCCCACGGTTGACTCTACCGCGAGGCCGGCTTCCATCTTCCTGGCCAGTTCATAGACCATCGAGAGGCCGAGCCCCGTCCCGCGCCGCGCAGAAAAGGCCTTTGTGGTAAAGAAAGGCTCGAAGATGCGCGGCAGGTTCTCGGGAGTAATGCCAGAGCCAGCGTCCTGGACCGACACCGCAACATACTCTGCTGCGGGCGCGGGTGCCAAAACCGGATTCGCTGCCGGCTTTTCCATCCGCCGCGTGGCCAGGCGGATTTGCTTGCGTTGGGTCATGGATTCCGCGGCGTTGAAGATGAAGTTCAGTAACACTTGCTGGACCAGGTCCCTGGAGCAAGTTACCTCGGGCAGGGCGGAAGCGTGTTCGAGAGTAATCTGCACCTCGCGCAAGAACCGGTCGCCCAACAGCTTGACGGAGTCCTCCAGGACCGCATTCAAGTCGCACGGGGCTGGCTGTTCGGCGGCTTGGCGGCTGAAGCCGAGCATGGCTTTGACAATACCGGCTCCCTGCTCGACGACCGTCTTGATGCGGTCCACGCGGGTGCTCACCTTCTGCGGATCGCCCGGATTGTCTTCAATGATTTGGGCGGACCCTTTGATAATGGACAGGATGTTGTTGAAGTCGTGAGCAATACCCGCGGCGAGGGTGCCCAGTGCGTTCATTTTCTGGCTGTGCAGCAATTGGCGGTTGGCGAGCTCGAGTTCCCGTGTGCGTTGCGCCACCTCCCGTTCCACTTCCGCGTAACTCCGGAGCAGTTGGCGATGGCTGTTGAAGGCCAAGCTGGCGAAGAAGAGCGCCACTACCAATCCGAGAATGGCAAAAATCACCGCACGGGACTCCTTGTACCACGGCAGGATGACCAGAAAGTCCAGCCGGGCGGGAGTTGGATCCACGTTACAGTTGCGGTCCATGGCGCGCACTTGGAAGTAGTGCTTGCCGCCCGCCAAATCCACAAAGGAAACGTTCCTCTCCTCCTGAAATGTCGACCATTCGTGTTCGTCCAGACGGTAAGAGTAGAGCAGACGTTGGCGGGATGTATGATTCCATTTGTCCTTTCCGCTGAACGACAGCGTGATACTGCCCCCCTCGGGAATTCTCTGCGCGTTGCCCGTTACTACTTGTACCTCAGTGTCAGGCGGAGCGGGGTCTGCCTCCGGATAGTACAAGCTCAATCCACGCGTGGTGGCGGCCCAGATTCGGCCGCGCGGATCTTCGAGGATGTCCCGTACCGCGGCGCTGGGCAAACCGTCCTCAATCCCATTCTCAACCCATGCGCCTCGGAAGTTGCGAGACAACCCGCTTTCGGTGGCCACCCACAAGCATCCGTCGCGTGCACTGACAAATGCGTTGATACGGTCGAATCCTACTCGCACGGCGGACCACGTCCGGCCATCAAACACCCACACTTTGTCGGATGTGGCACACCAGATCTTCCCGTCTGCCAGTTCGGCGAAACCAACGACCGATTCTGGACTGCTTTGGTCGGTGGAGACGATTGTTCGCCATTTCTGCTCGTGAAACCACGCCGTGCCGCGGTCGCCGCCCAACCAAAGGTCGCCGTTCTGCGCGGTGAAGAAACTCGACAGATTGCTGCCCGGCAACAGCTCGTGCAATGGCACGGCCATCGCTTCAAACCGGGCCCCATCGTACGCCTCCAACCGGTGACTCTGCACAGGCGCGCCAGCGGTGAGGGTTTGGACGCATAATCTTCCGTCTCTCAGCAACCCCAGCGGCTTGAGTGACGTTGCGGGAGGTTCATGGACGACGGTATCAAACGTGCGGGTGTCAGGTGGAAATTGAAGGCACTGTTCCCCCGCTTGCAGGAGCAGACTACCATTCTTCAACGGGTACAGGGCGCGGAGGTTTGGAAGATTGGTCAGAGCCTCAGCCGGCAAAGGAAACTCCTGATGATGACCATTTTGCACGAGGTGTAGCCCGGTGCCCACGACAAACCAAAACCTGTCGGCTTCGCCCCCCGTCAGGTGGTGGACGGGAGAATCGAGCCGCTCAGCGAAAGCAGGGGTTCTCCATGTATGCGGAGCATAGCGGAACAGTCCATCAGAGGTTGCCAGCCAAAACGCGCCGCCAGGCTCGATTGCAAGGTCGTAGTATCGGCGACCGGGCGCTCTTTCGGCCGGAATCGCTTCCCGAGTGCCTGCTTCCCATTTGAACAGTGAATCAGTCGTTACGGCCCAACAGGTCTTGTTCGCGCTGCACCAGGCGTGCCGCGCGCCTTCAACCGGGATGGCCTGCGCACTCCAATGCTGGCCGTCCCACTGGACCAGGCGCTTCAGCTGGCTTGCCGAGGACTCGGCCAGCATGGTCACACCCCCCGCTTCATTCTCGTGCGGTTCCTGCAGATTCATGCCCTGCAATGCCTCAGGCAGCAGGTATTGGTGCCACGCGGTTCCCGCTTTCAAATTCCTAACTGGGCCCGGCATTTTGAGCAGCCCGCGCGTTCCGGTGATCCACAGGCCACCATCGCGCGCCAGTGTCATTGTCGAGAATTCCCCGAGCTGCGTTTGCGCCGCTGCGAGCAGGACTTGGGTCCGGGGATGCTCTGGGTCCTCGGTGTTGAATTCGAGCAGGTGGTCCGGAAGGAGAATCAGCACGAAACCTTGGCGGGCTGGGCACAGCGGTATCGGATTATTGACTCGCAGGATGCGTTCACGGAACGCGGCGGCGATTTCCGACGTGGGATGCAGCACCCACTTACCACTTCGGAACTCTTGCAGGCCGTGGGAGGCGACCGTCCAGAGTTGGCCGCCGGGGCTCTGGTAAACGCGGCTGCTACCCTGCCCAGGGGAGGGGATGATATGGGTTGCATAGCCATCGAGTTCACTTACAGATCCGGACCTGGGGTGGCGGGCCAGGATTCTCCCTTGCGGTGAAAGAGCAACTGAAATGCAGGCGGATTCAGGCAAACCATCGGTCATCCTGCAAACACGCCATTGAGTTGCCCAGCTCGAGGGTTCCTGGGCCAAGTTCGCTTCCGGCAGCGTCACCAGTGCCGTGCCGAGGAGGAGAATCAACCCTCTGGGCGTCATTGATGCCATGACAATCTTAATCGCGTCCGGATTATCTATTGCCGGGCCTGATGGTGCAATGAAAACGACGTGCGCGTGGTAGAAGCGACGGGGTGTGCTCCCAGACGCACACTTCCCAATGAATACCAGCCGGAGGTAGGTTATGACCGAAGCAGTTTATGGCGTTATTTGCACGAGCAGATGGTGTGGGAACAGCGATTCGGCGGGATTGGTGCAGCAGCGAAGGATATTGCATGCGACGGGCGTTTACTTTGGCCGAACTGCTGCTGGTCATCGCTATCATTGCAATCCTGGCGGCATTACTCCTTCCGGCGCTCGCTGCGGTGCAGTCGAAGAGCCGGCGAACCGTTTGCCTGGACAATCTCAAGCAAGCTTCGCTCTCATTCCAAATGTACACCGCCGACAACGACGGCAAGCTGGCCCAGAATCAACCCTTGGGCGAGGTTGGCAGCAATTCCTGGGTGCTCGGGGACATGAAGGTCACGAGCGATTCGACGAACAAGCTGATCATCCGCCAAGGGAAGTTGTTTCCCTACGCCAGTCAGGTGCCCCTTTACCGGTGTCCCGGCGATCCATCTCGCACAGGCGATGCGCCCCGCGTCCGCAGCTACTCCATGAACGGATGGATCGGCAGTCGTTACATGGAAAGTTATCGCCGCACCAACGGCTTCCGCACGTATGTCCGGGAAGGGGAGCTTGCTGCCGCGGCGCCAGCCAGAATATGGGTGATGACTGACGAACACGAAGCCAGCATTGACGATGCCTGGTTCCTGGTGACGATGGATGACACCCGGCCATTCGCCAGTTTTCCCGCGACAAGGCACGAGCGCAGCTATGGGCTGAACTTTGCCGATGGCCATGCCGAGTTCTTCAGGCTGCAGGAACCCGAGTCGCGGGTTGCTGGGCGGGGTGTAAATGCAAGCAATCCCGACTGGCAGAGACTGAAGCAAGTCACAACTGTTCGGTAGAAGTAACTTCCCCTTGATGAAAAAGAAGACCATCACCGCAGTTTGTGCGGTTCTCGGGGCAATCGGATTGATTGCGCTGGCGTGGATTCCGGCAATTCCCGCCGGTGCATCCAAGGGCACCGTGCGAGCGTCGCGCATTACGGCCATTAACACTGTGCGCAGTGTCTCGTTCGCCCTCACGAACAGCAGCGGGCTCCCTGGTGCGCGGCCCGGGGGTGGCAATTAGACGGCCGTCTTGGCAATCGCGCGCGTTACGCCCGCTGGGCGTAAGGCAGACTCCATGGCCGGCGGTACTTCACGCCGACCAACTTGTCTGCTTGCGAGTCGCCGACGACCTTCTCGCGCGCAGCGTCCCACACAACCTTGCGGCCGGTGCGGTAGGAGATATTGCCGAGGTGCGCCACGGTGGAGACATGGTGGCCAATGTTCAGGTTCAGCACGGGCTGCTGGCGTGACTTCACGCAATCCAGGAAGTTGCGGACATGGGCAGGACGGGGATCGGGGCTGCCAGGCTTGCGTTGGTTGTCGAGGTTGGCCTGCTTCTTCTCGGTGCGGATTTCCCAACCCTCGTCATTCAGGATGATGTTACCTTCGGTGCCGCTCCATTCGACGCCCCACGAGCGGTTATACAGGCCGTTGTTCAAGCCGGCCTTGTGCTCCCAAATCAGCGTGTAGCTCGGGAACTCATACACGGTCACCTGCGAGTCCGGGGTTTCGGAGTTGTCGTCCAGCACGAATTTGCCGCCGCAGGAATATGCGCTTTTGGGCGAGTCGGGGCCCATTCCCATGAGCATCATGTTGATAAGGTGTACTCCCCAGTCGGTCATGAGCCCGCCAGCGTAATCCCAGAACCACCGGAAGTTGAAATGGAAGCGGTTAGGGTTAAAGGGTCGCTTGGGCGCGGGACCAAGCCACAAATCGTAATCCACTCCGGGAGGCGGCGGACAGTCGGCGGGTTTACCGATGCTGGGCAGCCAGTCCAGATAGGCCCAACCGCGCACAATGCTGACTTTGCCTAGCTTGCCAGAGCGAATGAACTCGCCCGCTTCCACAATGTGCTTGCAACTCCGCCACTGCGAGCCCATCTGCACGACGCGCTGGTGTCGCTTCACCGCTTCTAACATGGCGCGGCCTTCGTCAATAGTCGTGGCTAGCGGCTTTTCCACGTAGACGTCCTTCCCTGCCTGGCAAGCGAGGACTGTCGGCAACGCGTGCCAATGGTCAGGTGTGGCGACGAGTACTACGTCCACGTCCTTGCGGTCGAGCATCTGGCGGAAGTCCTTTACCGTAGCGGGCTTGCTGCCGCGCTGCTTCTCGCATAGTGCTACGCCCTTGGCGATCTTCGCATCGTCCACGTCGCAGACCACTGGGCAATCCACCTCCGGATTGAGGAAGAAACATTGCAGGTCGCCCAGCCCCATGCCGCCGCAGCCAATCAGGCCGATGCGGACCTTGTCGCTTGGCCCTGGCTCGGCGGCGCGGACAGAGCGCACAAATGGTAAAGTTAGAGTATCAATGGCCAGTGGGGCGAGTCCGGCGGCCAGGGCGGATTTGCCCAGGAATTGGCGGCGAGAGAGCGGTGTCATAATTCGAGCTTTCAATAGGATTCTGTGCTAAACGATGGTGTCAAAACGGGCCTGAGTTTGCCATGTTGGCTTGCCCGCGTCCAGTCCTGACCACCGATTTCCAAGTCGGTTTGAAGCATCGGGACACGGCTTCGGGTGTTCGGAGATGGTCTTGGTTAAACCCGGGGAGGATTGCAGCGCCCTGAATTGCGGTTCGTCGGGAAGGTTGACCGGGCCGAGGTTTGTGCCTAGAAAGATGGAAATGAAGCACTGTTTTTTTCGGGAACACAATAGGGCATTCTGCGGGCCGGAATGGATGCTGTCTGCCGCGCTTGCGATTTCACTCTTGTCGGCACAGGCAGAATTCAAGGTCGCACTGGTGTTGGACCGGGGTGGCAAGGACGATAAGTCCTTCAACTCATCGGCCTATGCTGGAGCCACCCGCGCCAAAGACAAGTTAAGCATCCTGCTAAAGTATGTCGAGGTGCCCGATGACAATGCGTTCGAGCCGATGCTGCGGGCATTTGCGTCACGCGACTTCGACCTTATTCTTGGGATTGGCTTCGCCCAGAGGGAAGCGATTCAGAAGGTCGCCGCGCAGTTTCCCAAGCGTCATTTCGCGATTGTGGACGCGCAGGTCGAAGCGCGGAACGTCCGGTCGCTCATGTTTCAGGAGCACGAAGGGGCGTATGTGGTCGGCGCCATTGCGGCGATGACCAGCAAGACCGGCAAGATCGGCTTTGTCGGGGGAATGGATATTCCCCTAATCCGCCGGTTCGAGCTGGGTTACCAGGCGGGCGCGAAGAAGATCAATCCGCGGATCGGGGTGCTGGCGAACTTTGTCGGGATGACGAGCGAGGCATGGAATAATCCTCCCAAAGGCAAGGAACTAGCCATCTCGCAGTATGACGCAGGGGCCGATGTGATTTTCGCAGCGGCGGGAGCTTCGGGGCTGGGGGTGTTCGACGCGGCGGAGGAGAAGCAACGGTTTGCCATCGGCGTGGACGCCAACCAGAACTGGACCAAGCCGGGCTGGATTCTGACGAGCATGTTGAAGCGGGTGGACGAAGCGGTGTTCACCACCATTGCCGAGGCCAAAGCGGGCAAGTTCACCGGCGAGGTAAAGTGGTTTGGACTGGCCAACCAAGGCGTGGACTATGCCTTTGACCAATACAACGCGAAGGTCCTGACGGAGCCGGTTCGCAGTCGGGCCGACGAGTTGAAAGCCGCAATCATCGCCGGGAAGATCGTGGTGCCGGATTACTACAAGAGAGAACCATAAAGCCGTGGAGGTAGGCAAAGCGCCCGCGCGAGCCAGAACAACCCGGGGACAACATAGAAGTCAGGGTTCGCGCGAAGGCTGGCCCTCTACAGTCGGGTTCTTGAGACAGACCGGGGGAATCTATCTCCTCAGCGCCGCTTTGGTTTCGGCCATGAGCTGATCCAGTTCGGGTTGGAGCTTCGCTTTCGTCGCCTTGTTCATGCGGTCAATGAAGAGTATGCCGTGAAGATGGTCAACTTCGTGCTGGACGACGCGGGCCAGCAGCCCACCGCAGCGGAACTCAATTGGCTGACCTTCCAGGTTCAGCGCCTGCACGTCCACAACGTCAGGACGGGTGATGTCAGCGTAGATCTCGGGGAAGCTGAGGCAGCCTTCCGGCCCGGTCACCGGCTCGCCCACGGGTTTGACCTCCGGGTTTATCAGGACCAGCGGCATGAACCCCTTCACATCGGCAGGCTTGCCTCGCAACTCCAGCGTGGATGGCCGGTCTGTCACCTCGCGCACATCAATAACGGTCAGTTGCACCGCGAAGCCAACCTGCTGCGCGGCCAGGCCGACACCCTTGTAGCTGTACATGGTTTCAAGCATGTCAGCGGCGAGCTGCCTGATGGCGGGTGTGATGCTCTCGATGCGCACGCCTTTCTGGCGGAGCACCGGCATGCCGTATTGTACGACGACGAGCGGCATGGTCAGGCAGGCCAGCTCCGCAGCAGTTTCGCCAGGTCGGGCATGGCGGGGCTTTGGCCTGTGCGCACGTAGAAGCCGCTGGTGGTAACGCCGGTTAGCAGACAACGGTCGGTAGGGAAGCCGAGCAACTTGCCGAGGCAGAAGCCGGAGTTAAAGTGATCGCCCGCGCCGGTCGTGATCTTGGGCTTGGGAGTGAAGGGCCCCTGGACGAGAGCGGAGCCATCCGGCCCGGAGGCGAGCGCGTAGGCGGTCGGGTGAATAATGATGGTGTCCACTCGGACGCGCTGGTGGATTTCCTGACAGAGCTTTTGCAGCCCTGTGGGCGAGTGGTCCGTGGTGTTCAAGCCGAGGTTCCCTCCAATCTCGATGCTCTCCTTCTCGTTGAGGCCGAGGACCACGTCGAAGTATTGCTGGAATGCAGCGAGCAGCTCCAGTGCGCGTGAGATGTCAGCCCTGGTGCGTTTCTCCGGATCAGCGAGGTCAAGGAACAGCTTTCGGCGCGGGCCCTTCATGCCGGGGCAGATTTCTTTGAGCACAGCCGCCCAGATGTCGCTCATGTGGGTGAGCATGGTCCAGTTGACGAACCCGACCAGGTCCGCATGGCCGAACTTGGCGGTGAACTTGTCCAAGCCGAAGCGGACCTTGATGTTCTCCCAGTTCATCTGCTTTAGGGACTGGTGCTTGCCAAGCATGATCTTGCCGTCGTCGAACTCCAGCGCGTCGGTGTAGCCGGGCTCGGCGATGGAATGCACCTCGGCGCGTTTGGCGAAGTCCGCAAACACCGGATGCAGGTTTGGGTAGCCGAGGATGCCAAGGTAGCTGACCTTGAGGCCGAAACTGGCGAGGGCGTTGGCCATGATAGGACCGTTGCCGCCGAGTTTGTTCAGCTGACTGACCAGCTCGACATTGGTGCTGCGGCCGGCTGCGGCCGCCAGCCGTTCGGCCAGTTGGGCAATCGTTGGCAGGCGCACATACTTGTCCGCGCTTTCGCGCTTGTCCACGACATGGAGGATGTCATCCACAAAGCCATCCAGGCCGACAAAGGCGGTCATCTGCCCAGCGCGGTTCACGGCAGCCAGAAGTTGGGTGGCGGTTTGTTCGCGTTGGTCGCGTTGTTCGGGTGTAGTCATACGGTTCACTAAAGGTGATGCGGCAAATTGATGTGAGGAGACCGGGTCAATCCGGGCCTACGCCAAGAACTTGCAGAATGCGTTCGAGTTCGGCGTCGCTAAAGAACGTGATTTCCAGGGCGCCCTTGCCTTGGGCGTAACGCAAGTTAATCTTGGTCCCAAGCCGCTCGCGCAACTTGCTTTCGAGGCTGGCGATGTGGGCATCCCGGGTCAGCGGCGTCACAGGGACGGTCCTGCCGGAGGATCCGGATTCACGAGCCTGAAGACGCGCGACCAAGGCCTCGGTCTGACGAACGTTGAGGCTCTCCTTGAGAATGCGCTCGGTGGCCAGCTTCTGGTGCTTCTCCGTGGCCAGCCCCAGGATGACTTTGGCGTGGCCGACGGAAAGGCGGCCTTCGCGGAGGCTGGCCTGGATCTGGGCCGGAAGTCTCAAGAGGCGCAAGGCGTTGGCCACGACGGCGCGGCTCTTGCCAACCTTGGTCGCCACCTCGTCCTGCTTGAGCTGAAATTGCTCGATGAGCTGCGCATAGCCGTGGGCTTCCTCAATCGGGTTGAGGTTCTCACGCTGCAGGTTCTCGATGAGCGCCAATTCGAGCATGGCACGGTCATCGGCTTGTCGCAGGATTACCGGGACCTCCGCCAGGCCAAGCAATTGGGCGGCGCGCCAGCGGCGCTCGCCGGCAATGAGTTCAAGAGCTCCATCGCGCTCGCGGACAATGAGCGGTTGGACGATGCCTTGTTCCTTGATGGAATCGGCCAGCTCGCGCAGGCCCTCGGGCGAAAAGTCCTTCCGCGGCTGGAGCGGGCAGGGGCGGATACGGTCCAGCGGGACGCGCCGCACGCGTTCGCGGTCGTCGGCTGTCACTGCAGCACCCGGAGTTGTATCTAGAGCTGGCGCCGCAACTGGTGGTTTGGCGATCGGGGTGTTGCCCAACAACGCCCCCAAGCCGCGGCCCAAAGCTGGCTTTGCCATGAGCCGAGAGTGTCGCAGGGCAGGGAAGTTGTCAATTCTGCTGCGCGAGTCGGAAGAAGCGCACGGTGTTGGTGGCGTGGAGTATGAAGATGTAATTAGCCAAGTCCACAGCCCTGCTACGGAACCCTGAAAATGCGGTACACCATAGATTTACGTGGCTGGCCAAAGGTGACTATCATCCGTACCATCCGGATGGCTCAGGCATAGGGACGGCAAGGGTAACACTGCTCCCGAGCCAAGACGGGATAGGCACTATGACTTCCAAATCCGCGCACTGTCCATTTGTTGGACAGTGATGCTACCCACCTGCCTGTTCCAGTCCCCGCCGACCCCGGCACCTCTGGCTTGGGGTTACTGTGGCGGCACGGTGGTGCTATGGTGTGTATCCCATGGGGAGCGCTCCCCATGGGATACACACCGTCGCCGGACCGCATTGGCATGCCATCCGCAAGCCAACGCCTGCGCACGACCACCATAACGACGCCATCGCCCGTCGGGCGAGGGCGCTGGAGATAGGAAGAGGGGTGCGAGACGGTGAATTGCCAGCGGGGTTCCCGGGAATTCCAATGAGGACCGTATTTGTGGAAGTGGGCGCACGATTTCACACGGGTCTTTACGATCCTGTGTGCGGGGTGGTGGCTGAAACCAATCGTGATGAAGTTGCTCGACCGCAATGAGACAGTTTGTGGCGTCATTCACAGGTTGGCTCGGCCAGAACAGGCGTTTCCCCAAGGATTTTGATGAATTGTGTAACAGCACGGCGCCAGCGACGAACCGCTCAATGCCAGCGCAGGGGGTCCTGACATAATCGCCTCGGAACCTGACTTCGAGCCGACAAGCGAGATTCCTTCGGGACCACCCTTTTTGACGGGGGACGGCAGCCGTTACCGGCGCTACGCCGCCGCTGGTATTTGGCGACCCGGCCAGGTTGTGCCGTGGCTGACTTTCTGGCAATCACTGCCGCGCAGGCTGGCGAAAGCCAATCGAAGCGCGTAACCTGTCCGGATGGCACAAATGAATGATGCTCCATTTATGCAACGAAACGGATGGCTTGTGCGTTTGCTGGCGTTGACCGCCGCGGTGCTGGCCTGTCGCGGTGCCCGGGCGCTGGAGTTTGAGAAGTTGCTGGCCATCACCACGGCGGACAGCGTGCGGATCGAGGTCGCTCCGAAGCATGGGGCGGCTTCGGGCGGTTTGGAATTTCGGGCGGCCATTACGCAAGCCGGCAACGGCCGGCTTCTCTGGGAGGGGCCGCTAGGGCAAATCGCTCCAGGCGCCGCAGAGGGGGCCTCATTCACCAAGACGATCGCCGACCTCAAGCCCGTGCTGTGGAGTCCTGAGTCGCCGGTGCTCTATAATCTTGAGGTGAGCGCGACCAAAGGCAGCAATACGGTGGCCTCCAGGACGGTGCGCATCGGCTTCCGTTCCTTCGAAATTCGGGATGGCCAATTCCATTTAAACGGCCGTCCGGTGTTCCTGCGCGGCATCGCGATCAACCCGCCCGGCCGCACCATCCCGCCGGAGGTCGGCGAGTCGCGGGCGTTCGCCGAGGCCTACGTGCGGTACCTGAAGTCTCAGAATGTGAACATCTTCCGTCTGACAATTGATGAGTCGCAGGTTTGGTTCGATGTCGGCGACGAACTGGGCATGATGATGTATGCCGGGCGCTATGGCTCACCGCCGGAGACTGGCGAGGGCAAGCGCGTTGCGCCGAAGGAGTTTGACCGGTGCATTGCTGGATATCGGAAGCTCTTCGAGGGCTGCGCCTCGCACCCGTGCATCGTAATGTATCTGCTGGCGAACGAGCTGCCGGTCTCCGGCGAGCGGGGGAAGGCGTTCAGCGATCTGCTGGTCCGCGCGCATGCGGCGTTGAAGGAGTGGGACCCGACCCGCCCGTATATCGGCAACGCGGGCTACGGCGAGGGCCGGGAGGGCGATGTGTGCGACGTGCACCGGTACTGGGGCTGGTATTACAACTCGTTTCTCACCTATTACAACTTGCGGGACAAGCTCTACCCCCGGCCACTCTTTGGCGATCCGGCGAAGAACCAGCCGCTGACATTCACCGAGTGCGTGGGGTCGTTCACCGGCTGGAGAGGCGAGTTTAACATTGTGCGCAGCAAGCAGCTCGCGCCGCAATTGGGGTGGGTCGGCCACTCGGCGAACCTGCGCGAAGACTCGCTGGAGTATCAAGCGTTCATGGTCAAACAGGCAACCGAGTCCTTCCGCCGGATGCGCCCGTTGAATCCGCGCCTGGCGGGGCTCATGCCGTTCACGATCCTCTTCCACAACTGGTCGGGCATTTCGGCCTTCGAGCAGATGAAGCCCAAGCCGGCGATGGAGCAGCTTGGCGTTTCCTATCAGCCCGTGCTGCTGAGCTGGGAGGTGTGGACGCCGCAGGTGTATGCCGGCACGAGGCTCCGGGCATTCGCGCACGTGATCAACGACGCCGAGGATGGCGCCGCGCTGACAAATGCCAAACTGGTATATCGTTTGCAGGCGAAGGGCGGCGGCGAATTCTGCCGGGGGAGTGTGAACTTGGGTGCGCTTCCCTACTTCGGGACCTGGAGGGGGGAAGTGACGCTCGAATTGCCTGCCAGTCTGGCGACGGGGGAATACGCTATTTCGGGCGTTGTTCTCGAGGGAGAGCGCATGGTCTCTACCAACTGGGTGGGGGCGTTTGTCGCAGGGAGCGATTGGAAAAGGTCTGTCCCGGCGCCGGAGCCGGCGGTGTGCCTGTATGATCCTCCTGGCCGGACGGCGGCGTCGCTAAAGCGGCTCGGCCTGGGGTTCAAGGATGTCTCCGGCGCTGCGGCCTTGCCGCCGGGGATGACCGCCCTGGTCATCGGTGAAGGGGCTTGGGACAAGGCGCTTGGCGGGCAGAAAGAGACCCTGCGGCGTTTCGTCCAGGAAGGCGGGCGCGTGTTGTGCCTGGGGCCGATGGACGGAGAGTTCGAGCGTGACTGGTTGCCGGAAGCGGTAACGCCTCTGAGCGGCTCGGCCAACGACACGCCCTACCCGCCCGCGACTCGGCCGTTCCGCGAGCAGATGAACGTCAATCCGGAACGTCCCAACCATCCGGTGTTCCAGGGCCTCAATCGTCGCCGGCTTAGCCTCTGGTCAGATTACACGGACTGGGATGAGACCAAGGCGGGGTTCCCGCGCGTATATCCCGTCACCGCGGGGTTCAAGCTCCAAAACCCGGAAGCGCTCGCACGCACGGCGATCCTGGCCGACTATGACCGGGGCCTGGAGGGCGTTGCGTTGTGCGAGATGTTTGACGGGGCGGGTTCGGTGGTTCTGTCGGGATTTGATCTAGTGAATCGGGCCGGGCTGGACCCTGCGGCCGACCGGCTACTGGCCAACCTCGTGGCGTACACGGCAACGAAAGCGGGCCATGCCGCGCATCCGCTGATCGAATCGCCGATACTATGGGGAGACTACATCACCGAGCGCGGGGTGATATGTGGGTCGCTTAACGGCTTGGTTGTCAATGCCGAGTGGCGCGCGCCGCCCACGAATCCGAACGCGATTCCCCTGGAGCCGAACACAGGCTCGTGGAACATGGACCCCGGCTCGCAGTTTGTCCCGCGCGGCCGCAACCCGTTCGGCCCTTACAGTTACAGCACCGCCGCGAGTCTCAGGGACCTCAATCGGGGTTCCACGACTGGCTCTGGCATATTCTGGGCGAGGCTCCCGCCGGGCCGGAAGACCGTCCTAACCAAAGTCAAAAACCCTGCCGCAAGCCCTGCGCATCTCACCGTCGCCGTGAACGGAACGAGTGCCGGGAGTTCGATCGCCGTCGCCCCAGGTCAAACGGTGGATATGCGCTCGCCATTACCGCCCGACGCAGGTGAGGTCTCCGTTCGGTACACGGGGACCAAGGCGCTCATCTTGCTGGAGACCCGGTTCGAATGAAGCCCCCCCTTCAACCTGTGGGGACTTCCCCGCTCGCAGGCAGGCCGCTGCCAAAGGAAATGCTGGTGGATTTGTCTCGGCTCGAACGAGACTATTACGAGCGTCGGCCGGACGTGGGCAACCGCAACCAGTGGGTGAACTTCGGCACGTCTGGACACCGTGGCACGTCCTTGCGCGGCACATTCACCGAGGCGCATATCCTGGCAATCACCCAGGCGATCTGCGATTACCGGCGCCGCCAGGGCATCGACGGCCCGGTGCATGTGGGAAGGGACAGCCACGCGCTGTCTGGGCCGGCGCAGCACACGGCCCTGGAAGTGCTGGCGGCTAATAACGTCGAGACCATCCTACAGCGTGATGACGGAGTGACGCCGACGCCGGTGATCTCGCGGGCCATCCTGGTCTATAACCAGGGCCGGAAGGAGCATTTGGCCGATGGCATTGTCATCACGCCTTCGCACAACCCGCCGGAGGATGGAGGCTTCAAGTATAACCCGCCCCACGGCGGCCCGGCAGAAACGACCGTGACAAATTGGGTTCAGCAACGCGCCAATGAAATGCTGTGCGAGGGCAATGTGGACGTGAAGCGCGTGCCGTTCGACACGGCCATTAATGCGGGAACCACGCACGAGGAGGATTTCATCCTGCCTTACGTGAAGGATCTGCACAGTGTGGTTGACATGGAGGCCATACGGGCGGCGAGTCTCAGGCTGGGCGCGGACCCGCTGGGCGGGGCTGCCTTGCCCTGCTGGGAACCAATCAATTCCATCTATGGGTTGGACATCACGGTGGTCAACCCGAAGCTCGACCCAACGTTTGCCTTCATGACCGTGGATCACGATGGCAAGGTCCGCATGGACTGCTCCAGCCCATGCGCGATGGCGGGATTGGTCGGGCTGAAGAACCAGTACCAGGTGGCGTTTGGCAATGACCCGGACTCCGACCGGCATGGCATTGTGACGCCGTCAGCGGGACTGATGAATCCAAATCATTACCTGGCCGTGGCGATCCGCTACCTGCTCATGCACCGGTCCGGGTGGAAGGCTGAAGCGGCGGTGGGCAAGACGCTGGTCAGCAGCGGCATGATTGACCGGGTGGTTAACCAATTGAATCGGCATTTGGCCGAGGTGCCGGTGGGCTTTAAGTATTTCGCGCCGCACCTGCTGGATGGCTCCTGGTGCTTCGGGGGGGAGGAGAGCGCGGGGGCGAGTTTCCTTCGGCAGGACGGGTCGGTTTGGACGACGGACAAAGACGGCATTCTGTTGGACCTGCTGGCGGCGGAGATAACTGCGCGCACCGGCAAGGACCCGGGGGAACACTTCAGGTCGCTGGTCGCGGAATTCGGGATGCCGTATTACACGCGTATAGACGCAGCGGCCACCCCCGAGCAGAAAGCGCGGCTGGAAAGATTGTCGCCTGAGGCGGTGCAGGCGTCGAGCCTGGCGGGGGAAGCGATCACCGCCAAGCTGACTCGCGCGCCGGGCAACAACGAGCCAATCGGCGGATTAAAGGTGGTGACGGCCAACGGTTGGTTTGCGGCGCGGCCTTCCGGAACCGAAAATCTGTACAAGATCTACGCGGAGAGCTTCCGCGACGAGACGCACCTGCAGGCCATCGTAAGCGAGGCACAGAGCATTGTGCGTCAGGCCCTGGCCAGCATGTAAGGGGCGGATTGAAGGACAAGCCTGGCCGCTGTTTGGTGGGGACACCTCGCCAAGGCAGCCGGGCATTCCCGAGCACGTGCGTCCTGGTGAAACGTCTCAACCTGGAGGTCATTATGGGAAAGCTCCTTTTGACATTCAGTCCAGGCTCCCCCTAAATTGGAAGCAGGAAAGGCAAGCAATTCGCCTATGAAACCTACACAAGTGCTTCACGACCTGGGACAGAGTCTCTGGCTCGATAACATTACGCGCGATCTCCTTTCCAGCGGCACTTTGCGGCGTTACATCGAGGAGTTCTCGGTGACCGGACTTACATCCAACCCGACTATCTTCAATCAGGCCATCACGAGCAGCACCGCTTACGATGCGGCTATCCGCGATGAGGCGCGGGAGGGGAAGACAGGAGAGGCTTTGTTCTTTGATCTCGCGCTGGAGGATCTCACCCGGGCTGCCGACCTGTTTTGGATTGTCCATCACCGCACGAACAGCCTGGATGGCTGGGTATCGCTGGAAGTGTCGCCCTTGCTGGCCTACGACGCCGCGAGCACCCTCGCGGAGGCCAAGGCGTTGCACGCGCGGGCGGGGCGGGCAAACCTGTTCATCAAAATCCCCGGGACGCGGGAAGGATTGCCGGCCATTGAAGAGGCCGTTTTCGCCGGGGTTCCGATCAACGTGACGTTGTTGTTCTCGCGCGAGCAATATGTGGCTGCGGCGGAAGCCTACCTGCGCGGCATCGAACGGCGCATTGAAGCCGGCCTTCCGCCCGACGTTGCTTCGGTCGCGTCGCTTTTCATCAGCCGCTGGGATGTTGCGGTGGCGGGCAGGGTGCCCGCCGGGCTGACCAATCAGCTTGGGGTGGCCATCGCCCGGCGCACCTACAAGGCTTATCGCGAGCTGCTGAACGCGCCCCGCTGGCAGCGCGCATTCAACTGCGGCGCCCGGCCCCAGCGCCTCCTGTGGGCCAGCACGGGAACGAAAGATCCTCACGCATCTGATGTGCTCTACGTAGAGGCCCTCACCGCGCCCTTCACGGTCAACACCATGCCCGAGGGAACTCTGAAGGCCTTCGCCAGCCACGGTCACGTCGGCCCAATCATGCCGGCGGACGGCGGTGACTGCGAGAAGGTCTTGGCGCAGTTCGCCGAGGCGGGGATTGGCGTGGATGCGTTAGCCGCGCGGCTCCAGGCCGAAGGCGCCGACGCCTTCTCCAAATCCTGGAACAAGCTGATGACCGTCATCGCCGCGAAGGCCGAGGCGCTTGGAGTTGCCACCTGACAACATTTATGCCAGAACCAATTACCTCACTTACAGCACTCAACTCCTGGAAAGCCCTGGCCACGCACTACCGGGCCGCCCGCAAATGGCATTTGCGCGAGCTCTTCGCCAGGGACCCCAAGCGCGCAGACCGCATGACGGCTGAGGCTGTGGGCCTGTTCCTGGATTACTCCAAGAACCGCATCTCCGCCCGGACGATTAAGTGGCTGTTGCGGCTAGCCGAGGAATCCGGCCTGCGCGGGCGCATTGACGCCATGTTCCGCGGAGACGCGATCAACCTTACCGAGAACCGCGCCGTCCTGCACGTGGCCCTGCGCGCGCCGAAAGAAGTGTCCATTTCCGTGAACGGAATGAACGTGGTGCCCGAGGTGCACGCCGTGCTGGACAAGATGGCGTGCTTCGCCCAAGACATCCGGAGCGGAGCATGGACTGGTCACACCGGCAAGCGCATTCGGAACGTGGTTAACATCGGCATCGGTGGCTCGGACCTCGGGCCGGTTATGGCCTACGAGGCGCTGAGGCATTACAGCGATCGGACTATGACGTTCCGGTTCGTCTCCAACATAGACGGGGTTGACCTCGTGGAGGCGACCTGCGACCTCGATCCGGCGGAGACGCTGTTCATTGTGTCATCCAAGACCTTCACCACGCTGGAGACCATGACCAACGCGGAGAGCGCGCGTGAGTGGCTGGTAAACGGCCTGGGGGGCGACCGGGCGGCGGTCGCGAGACACTTTGTCGCGGTCTCGACCAGGGCCGAGAAGGTGGCCGAGTTTGGCATAGACACCGCAAACATGTTTCCATTCTGGGATTGGGTGGGGGGGCGCTACTCCCTGTGCTCGGCGATCGGATTGTCCACGATGATCGCAATCGGCCCGGAGAACTTCCGCGCGATGCTCAGCGGCTTTCACCAGATGGACGAGCACTTCCGCACCGCGCCGTTCGAACGGAACCTGCCGGTGCTGATGGCCCTGCTGGCGATCTGGTACAACGACTTCTTCGGCGCAGAGACTGTTGCCGTGCTGCCCTATGAGCAGTACCTGAAGCGGTTTCCTGCTTACTTGCAGCAGTTGACCATGGAGAGCAACGGCAAGCGTGTCACACTGGCGGGAACTGCGGTGGACTACGATACCAGTCCCGTTTATTGGGGCGAACCCGGCACCAACGGCCAGCATTCGTTCTACCAGTTGATCCACCAGGGCACGCGGCTTATCCCGTGCGACTTCATTGCGTTCGCCCAAGCGCTCACGCCGTTGGGTTGTCACCATGACCTGCTGCTGGCAAATGTCTTTGCGCAGAGCAAAGCGCTGGCGTTTGGCATGACCCCAGAACAGGTCAAGGCCGAGGGCGTGCCCGATTGGCTTGTGCCGCACCGGATCTTCGAGGGGAATCGCCCGTCTAACACCATCCTCATCGAACGGCTGACGCCGGAAGCGCTCGGCAAGCTCGTGGCGCTGTATGAGCATAACGTATTCACCCAGGGCGCCCTCTGGAATGTCGGCTCGTTCGACCAGTGGGGCGTGCAACTTGGCAAGGACCTGGCTCAGCGGATTATTCCTCAGCTTGAGAACAAGGCCGAGCCTGAGCTGAGTCATGACAGCTCTACGAACAACCTCATTCGTCGGTATCGCGCGCTGAAAGTGTGGTAGCGCGGCTGTCTGATGCGGACCATGAAGATTCGAGTGCTGGCGGACGCGGCGGCGGTGGCGGTTGAGGCAGCCGAATGCATTGCCCGGGAGGGCAGGGGAGCGGTAGCGGCGCGGGGTCGATTCACCTTTGCCGTGAGCGGTGGTCAGACACCCTGGCAGATGCTGCGCGCACTGGTGCGAGAGGATATCCCCTGGCGAAATGTCTATGTGGCCCAGGTGGACGAGCGTGTGGCCCCTGCCGGTGACCCGGACCGAAACCTCACCCGCTTGCGCGACGCGCTTTTGGAACAAGTTCCGCTATGCCCCGAGCAGGTTTTGGCCATGCCTGTCGATTTGCCTGACCTGGAGGATGCCGTCAATCGTTACGCACAGATGCTCCAGCAAGCCGCCGGCACCCCGCCGGTACTCGACCTCGTCCAGCTGGGGCTCGGTTCGGATGGCCACACGGCCTCCTTAGTGCCGGGGGACCCGGTGCTCAATGTCGCCAAAGCAGACGTGGTGGTTACCGCGGCTTACCAGGGAAGGCGGCGGATGACGTTGACCTACCCTATGCTCAATCGAGCGCGGCGCATCCTGTGGGTGGTAACGGGTGTGGAGAAGGCCGGCATGCTGCTGCGGCTGCGCGATGGGGATATGACGATCCCAGCCGCCCACGTTCGCCGCAACGAGGCCATGGTTCTGGCCGACCAGGCGGCAGCGGCAAAGCTCTGACCCCTTGATGACCCCTATGCGAGCTACTCGTGGGCCGGATGATCGGTCAGCCCGGTGCCTGTCTTGGCTGGATTGTAGAGCCCCTGGCCTCTGATGATGTCAGCCACAGTCGCTGGAACCAGCGATTCAATCGAGCGACCCTCGCAAAGCGCGCGGCGCACTTCAGAGGATGATAGCGAACACCGGAACGCCTCTTCGATGTAGTCGATGCGCTGCCGGTTAGCGTCGAGGTGGGGATTCCGGCGCAGGATTTCTTCAAAGCTCCGGCCGCCCGTATCCCGATACAGGACGAGCACGCGCAATCCGGGGATGGCAAAGAGCCGATGATGCGTCCTGGGCAGCGCATCCAGCCCGCGCAGCAGCACCAGGTCATCCTCCGGATACTCCGCACGCAGTTCCTCGGTGGTCTTGACGACCCGCAAGGGTTCTTTGCTGTAGACCTCTACATCCACAATATCGTAAGCGGCCTCACCCGCGATCGCGGCTTGGACCATCGCCAGTCGTGCCACAGCGGGCGCCAGATCTGGCTTGCGGTAGTTGTCGCCGTTAGGAATGAAGAGGACGCGGTCAAATCCGAGCTGTTCCCGGACGAACTTGGCCAGCGCGAGGTGCCCATTGTGGACCGGGTTGAATGATCCGCCGAACATCAAAGTGCGCCGGGGAGGGTGGCGAACCTGGAGGACCTTGTTACTTTGCCAGAACGATTCCACGGTTCCGGGCTGCCACCATCCCTTCAACTCGGGCTGTGTGATCAACTCCGGCTGGTGAAAGGGCACGACCCCGGGACTCAGCGCAGACCCTTCGGACTGCCTCCCCCGGATCTGAACCAGTCGGTCGCCTTCAAACTTGCGCCCCAGCCTCGACACGGCGATGCGCACCGCAATGTCCTGCAAATGGACGGCTGAGCCGGTCTGGATGTTGTAGTCTGTGTTCGATTGAACATCCTCCGGCGAAATGTCGTAAATGTCCGATGCGGTTCGCACCAGCCAATCGAGGAGGTCCGAGTTGTTCTGCAGCCAGATCTCATAGGCGCGGGTGTAATGCTCGAGCGCTTGCTCCCGCGTGATTATCTCTGCCTGCCAGTCGTAGGCGATCCGCCATCGCCCAACCCCGTAGCGCCGGTCCAGCTCGGCCGCGGTCGACTGCCTGCGCTGGCCGATGTATCCCGGTCGGCCGACGATTCTCCACCCGCCGACGGGCGGAGCAGTCGAAGGCAGCGCCGTTGCAGACGCAACGTTCTCGTATCCCCGGCAAACGGCGCACAGCTTGCGCATCAGGTCCGTAACCGGGTGCGGCTCCGGCGCGCGGAGCGGACCATTTGCCCGCAGGTCCAAGGGATATAGTCGGCCCGTTAGTCGTTGGACAAAGTCAGACAGGACGCTTGCTGACTGAAACATGCTCCCGCGCGCCCCCTGGAACTGGCAATTCCAGGCCGCGGCTGCCTGACCCGCCCGGAGCGCGGCCTCAATCTCAGCGTTGGTACAGGCCGCAAGCGTGCCTGGCTGTGAACACCCCGACAGGTTAAGCACATGAATCGCGATAGCAGTTGTCCAATCCCCGGCGCCCGCGGTATCGCCCGATACGACCGCCGGGAGGGCCCGGAGCGTGACCCAGTCGGAGGACCTGGCTCCCGCGATCGCTCGCCGATAACGCAGTCCAGCCTCCCCCAGTGTTTCAATCTCTAACAGCGGGGAGCGGGAACCCGGCGCATCCGAGAATCCAGGCAGACGGCTGTTCGAGTATTTGAGGACGTGGGCCAGGGCGATCGCCTCGCGGAAGTGTCTCTCGGCCGGGCCTTTTCCGATGCCGGTCGGTTCGAAAACTACCAGTGCGCCACCCGCGGCGGCTTCCTTCGCGAGCAGCAGGTTGCCAGGGGAGGGTCGGTCCAGGAAGAACACGTCGCGTGGCGGCAGGGCAACAAGCTGTTGTTGGGCAGTGTCAAGGCGCACCGGTTGGAAGCCCGGGAGGTACCTGCGACATCGCGGGCAACGGAAAGAGAACGAATGCCGCGATCCCCCATCGGGGTTCGCACGGTTCCGTTGCACGATGACTGGCACTGCCGCCGGCGGGGCCAAGTGGAGAAACTCCGTGCGCAGCCCCCAGAGAGCCAGTTCGGCATTGAACAGGGAGCAGGCTGGGTGATTGAGGTCCAGCCGTCCAATGGGATAGCTCCGCCAGCCCAGGGCGCTCAGGATCGTGAGGACATTGCCGCAAGTGCCACCCAAAAAGCACCAGGCAGAAGAGCCGGGCCCGGAAGGGATGACCACGTCCAGCGCGATCAGACCGGTGCCCAACACCGTGGGCATGCGAGCCCCGGACCTTTGTGCTTCTCTCGTCCTGTCAGTATCGCCACGCGTCATCACACTTCGAATAGTATAGCATTCCTGGCAGTTGGCCATGCCTCCAGACCTCCCCCAAATCGTGCTTCCAGCCGGAGCACGGTTCCCCTTGCCGATGCAGCATTTGCGGCCATTCCAGATTGCCTGGGCGGGTGAACCTCCCCGGAACTTCCTCGGATGCCGGTGCAGCGCCCCTGACTTTCAACAGCAGCCAATTCTTTTACAATTGTTTTACGCGGCTTTGACATCTCCTGCTCGGTTGGGTAGCAAGGTTGAAGGCATGAAGTTGCGTTTCAGGCAAGCGGCGGGAGCGGTCGCGGTCGCTTTCGTCGGCGTCGTTCCCACCGTGGCTTCCGGCTTGCCGGGGTCAATTGTGCCCGACCCCGGCTTCGCCATCTACACACTGGCGGGGCCAGTGGACCCGCGCATTCTAGCGCGGGGAACGGACGATTGGTCTCACGTCACGCTGTCGCCGGCACCCGTGATTTCCGACGCAGACATTCTAAACTACGACTTCAGCACACACACGCTGCGGCTGACACAAGAGGCGCGAGCCCGCTTGCCGCGCCCGCCGGTGTCAGGCACCCCATTCGTGGTGACCGCCGAAGGCGAGCCAATCTACCTGGGGGTGTTCGTGACGAGTGTTTCCTCGAAATCCTTTGCCGTGCCCAGCGTAATGGTGGATGCACACTTTCGCACGAACCAAAGCCCAAATGCAGTCGTGATTGACCGCGCCTACCCGACGGCAGATTTCGGCGCCGGGGATGTGGGCCTGGCATGGTCCTATGGGGGAACGAGCCAGGGCTGTTTATACTTCTACCCGTCGCGCGAGCGGGTGCGGATTCTCGGTGCGGAGGCGTTTGAGCGGATGCCGTGAATGACGCCCAACATCTTTCACCTCACCCGGGCAGAGCTCATGCGGGCGAGCAATGGGCAAACTCTCGTCTATGGTATTCCGCTTAAGCCTCTGCGAGCCAGCCTCGCAACACCCGCGCGCTGTCGCGCAGCGCCTTGATCAGCGCGCTGCGCGTCCTGGACTTCCCGCCGCCGCTCCAGTCGAACTCGATGTGCAGTGAGATGGGGGCGCGGCAGCCTGTTTGCCTGAGCAGCTTGAAGTAGCCCAACCCGCCGATGTCGCCCTGGCCAAACGGCACCCAGCGTCCGGCCCTGGTCACGTCCTTCACGTAGGCGACCTTGATGTGCGATTTGAGCTTGTCGAAGTGTCCGCGCCATTCGTTACCATGAACCACCAGCGCATGGCCGATGTCGAACGCCACCCCGACCTGCGCCGGGTCGAATTCCTTGACGATCTCATACATGTCCGCCAGGTCGCCTCCGACATAATTGCGGCCCGTCGGTGAGTGATTTTGGAGAATGGCCCCGAGGCCGACCGCCTTGTTCAGCGCCGCCAGGTCCTTGAGTTGGGCCTGGACCTCGCGCACCTGCTGGTCGGCGGGCACCTCCGGTTTCCGCAGCACAAATCCTAATCGGTAGAAGCGTACGCCGTGCTGCTTCGCCGTGCGCAGGATCTCTTCGGCATTGGGTGAGGACACCCCGGTAATCCCCGTCGTGAGCAAGGGCACCTGCAGGCTGTGCTTATTCAAGGCGGCCGCGTATTCCGGCAGGCGTGTCGCCGCCTGTTCCGGCAGAATCTCGCCGCCGGGCCGCACCGGGCAGTCTATGCCGTCTATCCCCGCCTCCGCCGTCAGCGCCGCCGCGTCATCGAAGTTCAGCTTGAGCGCCTGATAGATCTTGCTGAACACCACGATCGGCGGCGGCCAGGGCTCGGCGGTGAAACCTCGCTGAATCCAGGCGCCACAGAAGGCGGTGGTGGTTGCGGCCAGGGACGTTTGGGCGATGAATTCACGGCGTGAGATTGTGATCATGGGGCAGGTGGTTTGGTGCAGACGCCGTTTGGCTACATCGGGTCAAGCTTCACGTAGTCCAGGCCGAACATGTGGCTCTTAATGGCCTTGTCATTGGCGCCAACGATCTCGACTGTCAGCTTATGGTCTCCGGCCGCGAGTTCGAGCTCGCCCATTGCCAGTTCCCCGGTAGACCTGACCGCCTTGCGGTAAAGGTCAATCGGGCTGCCCAGCTTCTGGCCGTCGAGATGAAGCTGCACAATGCCGTAGTCCGGCGCCCGGGTGAGTTGCATGAGCATCCGGTACTTCCCCGTCTGCTGGAGCGGCAGGGCCAGCTCCAGCTTGTCCCCGGGTTTAGCTTGGATCCACCAGAGGTGAGCGTCGTTGCTCCAGGCTCCCTCGAATGCGGTCATGTCCTGTTCCTGGGTCTCACCGCCGCTCTTCGCGATAATCTTGAGCTTCTCCCCCTCGATTGCACCTTTGACCTTGTAGGTCTGCACCGGCCCCCAGTAGCCGAGGCGCTCGCGCAGCGGGAGCGGGCGGTAGGGATCATTGCCATCCGGGCCGAGATACCAGTAGGTCGTGCCCGCATACAGCGTGGGCCGGTCGTTCCGGTAGTACTTCTCGATGCAGCCCTCAAAGGACTTGTGGAAGGGGATGGCATCGGCGATCTGCCAGCGGTTAACGGAGATGTGACCGCGGTTGTTGCCATCGTTGCGGGTCTGGTTATGGTAGGCATTCTGGAACAACTGCGGGCAGCACCAGGCATAGCCAAAATAGTCTTCCGACCCGGTGCCGATGGTGGACGGGAACTTCTCCCCGTCCACGAAGAACTTCTCGTCTCCCTCGCCCCACCAGCTCCCGCGCGGGTTCCAGACGTGGAGCATGAGGCCGGCGAAGCGCCCCGCCCCTTCGGTCTTGAGGAAAGGCCAGTCAATCCAGCGCTCGGCCTCGCGCGGCAGGAAGGCATCCCGGTGCCACTTGGCGTGGAAGCGGCCGAGTTGAGCGATGGGTCGGGAGAGTTCGGCGTGTTGGAGCTCGACCTGCAGGGTGCGGGCGGTGGAACCATCGTTGACCAGTTCCACCCGGGCCTCCTTTTTGAAAGGCATGTACCAATTGCAATATAGCCAGCCGTCCTCCCCGGCCCCGAGCGGCAGGGAGCGATAGGCATTGAGGCCGGGCGCCGTGCCAAAGAAGTCGCCGAGCGGCGACCACACGCTGGGAGCGGACTCGCCGTCCCATTTGATCTGCAGGGCCAGTTCTCGCAGGGTGTCGAGATCCTCGGGCGCGGGGGCCGGGACCAGCCTGACCCGTAACCCCGTGATGGCGCGCGGGCCTTTGAGCTTCGCCACGGTGCTGGTGGTGACGGGGCCGGCCTTGATTCCCTTCGCAATCAGCTTCGCCCCGGGGTGCTCGCGACCGGCGCCAAACCGGCACTCACCCAGGATCGAGTTGGCTTGATCGAGCGCCGCCCGCTCCGCCGCCGACAGGTCCCGCCTGAACGCCGGCACCTGTGTGCCTTTGGGGAAGACGGTGTAAACGAACTGGTAATAGGCGCCCCAGCCGGGATCAGCCGTGATCTTGCAGGACTTCTGGAACGGGATGGGCGTGTAATTGTTCCAGCCCATGGCGACCGTGTGCACGAGGGCGGGGCAGGTAAAGGGCTCGTTCTTGCGATCAAAGTAGCCGACGAACGGCAGGTCCACCGCGGGTTCGGCCGCGCCGTCGAGATAAATCCGCACGTGCCCCTCTTTGGGTGTGGCGGACCAGATACGCCAGATGCAGCCTGGCCCTTCCATCTCGGCGAAGACGAGTTTGCCATCTTCCTTGCGGATGATGCCGTCCCCGTCGGCGTTGGCATCCCAGGCCACATATTTCCCGGTAGCCGCATCGTAGCGGCTGGCGCGGTCGTAGCTAGACCATTGGACGCACTTCTCACCTGGCATGGGCACCGTGGCCAGTTGCTCCAGGTCCGTGAGTCGCTTGACCAGGTCAACGTAAGTCAGCTGCTGTTGTGCAGCCCAGAGCGGCGCGCAGGTCAAGACCAGGCCGACCGTGAGGGCAAAGAGGGGATCATGGTTCCGGTTTCGCATATTGTCTGGATTAGCGCCCCCCGGATGTCCCGACGCCGTGGAGGGCCTCGACGCGGCTGAGCTTGGGCCAGCCGTAGCCGTAGAAGGCAATGAACACGAAGCAGATTAGGGGCACGATGAAGCCCCGGGACATGTTATAGTGGTCGGCTACCGCGCCCATGAGCTTGGGCAGGAGGGCACCGCCGACGATGCCCATGACGATGTAGGCCGAGGCGGCCTTGGCCCGCGCCCCCAGGCCAAAGATACCGAGGGCGAAGATAGTGGGGAAGGTGATGGACATGAAGAAGTAGCAGAGGAAGACGCACACTACCGACAGCCAGCCCAGCTTCAAGTAGATCAGGAAACAAAGCACGGCATTGATCACGCTGTAGAGACCGAGCATCTTGTGGGCGGAGATTTTGCGCAGCATGGCCGCGCCGGTGACCCGGCCCAGGAGGAAACAAAAGAAGCCAACCGACGCCAGTGTGGCGGCGAACTGGTTGCTCACGCCGAAGATGCCGTCCTGGAAGGCCAGTTCCTGCGGATACGCGTCGGCGAGCAGCAGCCGGTTGAGCCGCGGCAGGCTACGCGGCGGGGCATCGGGCCCGAGCAGGTGTCTGGTCTTGTCCTGCAAGGCGATGCCCTGGAATCGCTCCGGCGCATAGATGTTGGTCTTGAGGATGAGGCTGTTGAGATCCTGCATCATCGCCACGCGCGCCGCCGTGGTGCTGGCCGCACCTTCCTTGTAGCGGGCCAGTGTTTGAACCGTGGCATCGGAAAGCTGTGTGGCGAGAAAGACTGACATAGAATCAGCTTTGACGGTCAGTTTTGTCGCCAGGGAGGACACGTCTTTGAAGTCCGAACCCGCAAAGGCCGTTCGCACCTCGATCCATTTGCTGGTGCTCTCCTTGAACCAGGAGGAGGGCAGGGACGGCGGCTCCGAGGTCAGGTAATTGATCAGGAAGCTGAAGATGCCGCACTGGGCCGCGACATACAGGAACTGCGCCAGCGTGGCCCCGGAAAAGTGTTCGTGCGCCCAGACGCTGTGGTGGGAGAGGCGTTTGGTGACGCCGATCAGCCAGATAGCCGCGGCCAACAGGACCAGCCCGGCGGCGACCGTCAGCACGATCAGCACCGAGTTTTGCGCGCTCACGACCACGCTGGATGGGCGCGGAATGGCGGAGGCCAACCCCACCAGGCGCGGGCCAAGCTGCAGGCCATCGAACGTGAGCCAGAAGATGAAGATGAAGACGCCGATCAGCGCGGCCACATTCCCCAGCAGCAACGCATACGACAGCTTGCGGTTCACCTCCCGGGTCGCCGGGGCCGGGGCCGTGCCGGGACCTTTGTCGTCCAAATGATAATCGTCCTCAGCCTTCACATCGGGGACTGGGGCAAAGAAGAAGATGACCGCCAGGATGAGCACCCCCACCGCAACGCCCGCATATGGGATCCAAAGCGTCTGCGAACCGGTGCTTCGCCCGGCCGCATCCGTGCCATAAAAGAACATGCTGCCGGCGATCGGACCGAAGATCCAGCCGACGCCGTTGCAGGACTGAGCCGTATTGATGCGGGCGGCGGCGTAGCGCGAGGGGCCCAGCACCGTCGTGTAGGGGTTGGCCACCGTTTCCAGGAAGGTCAAGCCAGAGGCCACGACGCATACGCCGAGCAGGAAGGCCCAGAACGCCGCGATCTTGGATGCTGGAATGAACCAGAACCCGCCGACCGAGACCAACAACAGCCCGGCGATAATGCCGCCTTTGTAGCCCAGCCGCGTCGCGAGCCAGCCCGCGGGGATGGACATGAGGAAGTAGCCCATCCAGTGCGCAAACTGGACCCAGGCCGACTGCGACAAGCTGAGGTGCAGTTCCTCCTGGAAGTGCTTGTCCATCACGTCAATCATCCCGTTGCAGAATCCCCAGAGGAGGAACAGCGAGCTGACCAGACAGAAGGTGAATAGCACGTTCCTGCCATCTGGCAGGACGAACATGCCTTGTTTGACCGACTGCGTCATGGTCTTGCCGGCGGCGGCTGTGGTTTGATTACTGGTGTTCATCTTACCGATTCTTGAGTCCGGCTTTGATGTCGGCGATGGAGACGCCCAGCGTGGCGCGGGCGACGCCATCCAGCGCGGATTCCGGCCCGGTCAGGTGGATTGTCCGGTGGACGTGGGCGAGGCTCTTGCCGGGCGCCAGCGCGGCGGCTGGTGAAGAGGATTCCAGCTCGAAGAACGGGCCCATCGGCTTCTCGCCGGGCGCGGGCGGGCCGTCGTTGTAGCAGTTTGCGGCATCGCCGCTGTAGGGGTCATCCTGGATCTTCCAGAGCGAGTTGACGTAGTCGGTTACGCCTGCGGGCACTTTGTACTGCGCAATGGTCAGCACTTTGTTGTCCGCGTCGTAGCTGCCCAATACGCCCTTGCTACGCTTGGGGTTGATGCCGATCTTGCTGCGGTACTTGCCGTCGGCGGAGAAGTAGATCACGTCGTCCTTGACTACCAGGCGATCCGGCGGGATCTGGCCAAAGTAGTCCGACGTTACCTTTACGCCAAGCTTGGATTCAGGTCCGGCCTCGATAGGTACGACGATGGTGGCGGAAGGAGAAGGAGTAAACATGCCGAGAATCCAAATCGAGAGCAATCCTGTGTCCTTTTTCCACGCTTCCTCGCCGGCGTTGGTAATCCTGTTGTCGGATTCAAAGGCGACCAGGCTCACGCCGACGGAAGGCTTAACGCCCAGCTTCCGCCAGGCTGTTTTGGAGTTAAGCAGGCGGACTTCCCGGTTCACCGCCACCTTAAAGCGCGTGCCCGAGTAATTGGTCAGGTTGAATTGTGAGGCGAACACGGCCTTGTCCCTGGATTGGCGCAGGACTTTGAACGGCAGCGTATCAAAGGCGGCAGGCGTAAACCAGTCCGCAAATTCAAACTTCGTTCCCTGGGCGAAGAAGATCGAAAACTGCCCGGCCTCCGGCCCCATCCAGAAACGGTCTTCGCCGCCGAAAGCATTCATGTGGGGCAGCAGCTTGCCGGAGGCGATGAGCTCGCGGTTGATCCAGCCAAAGCTGAGGCCGGCGTCGGCCCCGGCGGTGCTGGTCATGACCCGGCCCTGCCAGGCGGGCACGATGGCCACTTTGGCAAGGCCCTTCGCATCGCTCAAGACGATGAGTTCCGTGTGGCGCTTCAGGAAGGTGGCGTCGTCCGCAAAAGTGGCGGCGCGAGCGCATTGGGTGAGGGGTGTGCCTAAGCTCATAACAACAATCGCGGCAGGGAGAAGATTGCGTAACATGAGCCGGAGCCTACGGATTCAAGCGGGATGGTGTCAAGGGCTGGGCGCGATTGATGGCCGGGCTGCTTCATACACGTGTCACGTGAACTTTTCCGCCTTGGCATCGGGGTGGCATCATAACGCGTGCTTTGCCAGGCGGGCGTGCTATACCGGGCAGAGACCATATGGCGAGCGGACTGCTAAAATGCGGCGTGTGCCTGCTGTTACTTGTGCCAACAGCGATTTCCCGGGAGGCTGTGCGGCGCGAACTCCAGGCAGGCGTGGCCGGCCACGCGTTCGATCACCTGGGGGCCATCGGCGACCAGGCTGAAGCGGCAGCGGCGAGCGGTGCGAGTGTTATTTACGTGACCGGATTGGGGGGCTTGGGCTACCTGGGGTTGCCACCGGCCGAGGAACTGGCGGTGCAGCGCAGGGCGACCGCTTCCTACCTCGACAACGCCCGGCGCCGGGGTATTCGTCTGGCGATCGGCTACGTCTGTGCCACCTCGATCGTTAAGTTGGAGGCTTTCGCCAGGAATTGGCCGCCGGAATTGCGCGCCCAGTTCGGCCAGCCGCCTGCAGAATGGAGGCAACAGGACCACGCCGGCAGTCCTTTGCCCTCGTGGTATGGAGGTGAATACCAGCCCGCCTGCATGAACAATCCCGACTGGCGGACTTACGAGAGATTCATGGTGCGCCAGCAATTGGAGGCGGGCTGCGATGGTGTCTTCTTTGATAATCCCACCGTTCATCCGCAAGGCTGCTATTGCTCTCATTGCCTGGAGAAATTTGCCCGGTTTCTCCGACGCGAGGGTGTGCTGCCTCGCATGGCGTCGCTTCCCAAGACCAATTCGCAAGTCGCCCTGCGCCAGCTGGCCCGGCGGCATTCCAACGCTTTTCTGCGCTTCCGCTGCACAATTGCCCGCGATTTTCTGGCCGACATGCGTGATTACGCTCGCTCCCTCAAGCGCAACGCGCTGATTACCGCAAACAACAGCCTTAACTCACCGGATGTCCTCTACTCCCAGTGCCGCAACTATGCTTACAACATCCACGAACTAAGCCGGGCGGAGGATTTCGTTGTCGTGGAGGATATGTCCAGCCAGCCGCGCACGCTGTCGGACGGCCGTGTAATGGAATACGGCCCAACCTACCGGCAGCTTCATGCCATTAGTCGTGGCAAACCAGTGGTAGCGGTCACCCTGGCCGAGGCGGATTATCATACTCCGCCCCATCTGGTGCGGCTTGCCATGGCCGAAGCGGCGGCCCATAACGCGTCCTATCTTTCCTGGCCGACATGGCCGGATAGAGAACGGGAGCGGATGATCTCGCTCATCCGGCCCCAGGCGGATTTTCTCCGGCGGAATGCCAGCCTGCTCAACGACACCCGCGCGCGGAGGGACTTGGTCCTCTTCTTGCCGTTCCGGAACTGGCTTGCCTCCGACCAGTGCCGTGCCTCCCGGTTGGCCGCTGCACTGACCGCCGCCAATCTGCAATTCGAGGTGGTGTGCGAAGACGACTTATGGAAGGCATTGCGTGGCACGAAGCTGCTGCTCGCACCTTCCATGGCTGATTTTACGACGAACGAATTAAGGCGGCTCAAAGGGTTCATCCGCGCGGGCGGCTCGATTGTGACGGCGGAGAAAGTGAATTGGCTCAAGGAAGTGCAGGCGGCGATTGGCGAGCCGGCGGTGGCTGTAAGCGCGCACAGCACGGTCCGCGCCGTGGTACGCGATCAGCCGCATCGCACCATCGTCCACCTGCTGAACCTCGATGTGCGCCGCCTATCCTCGTTCGAAGACACGGTGACACCCGTGGCTGATCTTCGGGTGGCGGTGCGTGTGCCGTTGAAGCAAGTGCGTTCAGTGGCTGCATTGACGGCCGATCCTGCCGCAACATCCGGTCCCTTGGAGTTTGCGCAGTCAGCGAAAGGCCGCTACAAGCTCGTGAACTTAACTATCCCGCGGCTCGAAATCGCAACCCTCCTTTTGATTGATTAGAATCCGGGTGGCGCCGTCCGCCCCCTGGGTCGCCGCATGCGCCGAACGCTGACTAACCGGCGCGGGTGACTCCGTTCAACGCACGATCTGCTCGTGCCACTCGTCGGTTCCGCGGAACCACTTGAGGAGATAGACTTTTTGAGGGACCCACTCGGCGTGGCCGTCGCAGAAGACCACGTTGCCGCCGTCGGCTCCATGATTGTCGCCGGGATCCGGGTAGTCCTCATTTTTGCGGCTCGGGTCGGTATAAGTGTAGTCTTTGTCGTCCGCGTCGTAGATGATCCAGATGTCCGACGGGCCGGCATGCTGTGCGAGGAAGTTGTATTGCGGGAAGCCGCCGGCGGAGTTGTTGAGGCGATAAGTGTAGCCGGCTATGAGCGACTGGGTCTTGCGGAGCATGGCACCAGCGACGCCGGAGGACTGCCGGGCATTTATCCAGCCGGCCACTTCGTAGCTGTGACCGTTAGTCCCGCTCTTGCCGGAGGCGTTGTTGATGAGGTCGTACAAGTACCTGGAGTTGCCGTGCAGGCGCTCCTGGTAGGGAGTCACGCCCGAATCGTTGGGAGTGTAGGGATCACTTGTGGTGGAGGTGACCCCGGCCGAGTAGGTGGTGCGCACGGAATTTCTGGTAGTAGGGCAGATGAAGGACTTCACGTTGGACACATACTGGGGGAAGAGCCAGTTCATGTCGTCATCAGTCCAATTGGCGGTGCCGCTCAGGGCGAGCTTCCGGTCTTCATCGGCGTACATCTGGCCGCCCAGGCCGATCTGCTTGCTGTTGTTGAGGCACGCGGCGCGTTGGGCACGAACCTTGGCTTTAGCGAGTGCCGGCAAGAGCAGCGCCGCCAGAATCGCAATGATGGCAATCACGACCAGCAGTTCAATGAGCGTAAAACCAGGAACCACCAGGCGGGATCCTCTTGCGTTGCGCGAATTCATGCCATCAAAACAGCAAGACCAGGGAGATTGCTGCATGGTGTATAGCACACGATTGAAGCAGGCGCAAGCAATGCCCCGGATCGCGCAAGGGATGTCCTTGCTGCGGAACCTAAACTAGGCTAGAAGAATGACTGCGGGCGCAATGCACGAGAATCAATACTTAGTGGGCCAACTCTCATTCAGCGGCGAGACAGTGGCGTTGTGGGTCGCCGTGGCGATTGCGGTTCTCTTCCTGGCAGTGCTGGTTCTCGACCGGGCAACGCGCCGCCGGCAGAGACGGAGACGACGCTATCGGCGGGAACCAGAGACCATCGGGGGGAAGCTGCGCAAGCCCTTCGGCAGCGCGCGGGCCATCTATGACGAACTGAGAAAGATGTTCCGCGACCGTTCCCGCCGGAGGCGGGGGCGTGGGCGACGGCCGCCGGCGGCATTGCGGTAGTCACTCAAGAACTTTCTCATAGTCATCCCGCGGAAGATTGGAAAAGCGGTTCAACACAGTTTTCCATTGATTGCCAACGATCACTTTCACCCCCACAGCCAGGTTGGCCAACCCAACTTCCCATTCGCGCACTGTCCAAAGTTTGGACAGTGGTGCAGGCTGCCTGCTTTCTCCAGTCCCCGCTGAACCCGGCACCTGCGGCTGGGCGATACGGTGGCGGCACGGTGGTGCTACGGTGTGTATCCCATGGGGAGCGCTCCCCATGGGATACACACCGTAGTCTGACCGCACTAGCAGGCCATTCTCCAGCCAGACGCAGGCCGACGCCAGCGTGCGACCACCTGAACGGCGCTGTCGCCCGTCTGGCTGGGGTAGGGACTTTTTCATCTTCCGCAGCAACGTCTGGTCAGCTAGAACATGGCGCCATGATACGCAAGCTTCTGCAACCCATCTTGTCGGTCGCACTGGGGCTTGCCGTAGGTCTGGTGGTGACGTGGACGGCGGGGGAAGATCCGTGGCGCGTCTTTAGAATTATAGCCGACGGAGCATTTGGGTCCGGCTACGACCTGGGCATGACCTTGTTTTACGCGACGCCACTCATCTTTACCGGCCTCTCGGTCGCGTTCGCGTTTAAGGCCGGGCTATTTAACATCGGCGCGGAAGGGCAACTCACTCTGGGGGCTTTAGCTGCCGCGGCGGTGGGCGCTATCTGGCCGGGGTTGTGGTCGCCACTGGCGCCGGTAGTGGCCGCCTTGGCGGCGATGCTCGCGGGGGCGCTGTGGGGCGCGATCCCCGGTTGGCTCCGTGCCCGGCGTGGCAGCCATGAGGTTATCAACACGATCATGCTCAATTTCATTGCGGCAGGTCTCGCGAGCTATGTCACGCTCTACCTGCTCAAGAACCCCGGCTCGCAAAACCCGGAGACGCGTCCTATCGGCGAAGGCTACTGGATTCACCAATTCGGCGTGTTTGGCGGCGCGCCGGTGAGCCTGGCACTCCCGCTGGCATTGGTGGCGGCATTCGTCGTATGGGTGTTGCTGTGGCGCACGGTGTTGGGGTTCGAGATGCGCGCCGTGGGCCAGAGTGAATCGGCGGCACGGGCGGCGGGGATTGACGCGGGAAAAGTCAGGATTATTGCGCTGTCGCTGGCGGGCGGACTGGCAGGGTTGGTGGGGGTGGGGGAAGTGCTGGGGAATGCGGGCAGGTTCCGGGTTGGGTTTTCGCCAGAGTTTGGGTTCATCGGTATTGCCGTGGCGTTGCTTGGGCGAAACCACCCGCTGGGGGTAGTCGCGGCGGCGCTGCTGTTTGGCGCGCTGCACAGAGGCGCGGCGGCGCTGGACCTTGAGACTGAGCGGGTTACGCAGGAGTTGTCGCTGGTTCTTCAGGCGTTGATTATTCTGTGCGTATCGGCAGAAGGCCTGTGGGACTGGATGAGAAGGCGGGAGCTGAACGTCGAGGGATCGAGGGGTTAATGAGTGAATCGGGCAGCCAGGTTACATGAGTTGTAAGGAACGATGACCCGGCAACTACTGGAATCTACGATGCGTGTTTCGACGCCGCTGATCTTCGCGGCGCTGGGCGGCATGTTCAGCGAGCGTTCAGGCGTTATAAACATCGCCTTGGAAGGGATGATGCTGATCGGGGCCTTCGGGGCGGCGGTGATAACCTATGTCACGCATTCACCCTGGCTGGGCTTGGGGGGTGGAATGGCGGCTGGGGCGCTGCTGGCTGCCGTTTTCGCGTTGTGTGTGATTTGGCTGCGCGCCAATCAGATCGTGGCGGGCACGGCGATCAACATGCTGGCGCTCGGCCTGACGCCGTTCGCCTGCAAAATTCTCTACGATGTGACCGGCCAGACACCGGCCATCCCCTTGGCCGAACGCTTTCAGTCCGCGCCGCTATTCCTGAGTTGGATCATGGTGGGGCTGTGCTGGCTCTGGCTGAAGTACATGCCCAGCGGGCTTTGGGTGAGCTTTGCCGGGGAGCATCCCGAGGCGTTGGACGCGGCGGGCATATGCGTCAACCGGGTGCGGTGGGCGGCGGTGTTGATGAGCGGCGCGCTGGCTGGGTTGGGCGGTGCTTCGCTCTCCGTGTACTTGTCCTCTTCCTTCTCGCGGGACATGACCGCTGGGCGCGGCTTCATGGCGCTGGCGGCGCTCATCTTTGGCAAATGGAGGCCGGTGCCGACGGCTTTGGCGTGCCTGCTCTTCGGCTTTGCCGAAGCGGTGCAGTTCCGGCTCCAGGGCGTGAGCCTCTGGGGCGGCAAACCTCTCCCCGTCCAATTCATCCAAATTCTCCCATACGTTATCACGATCCTTGTCCTGGCCGGCTTCGTAGGCCGCTCGCGTCCACCTAAAGCCGCGGGCACGGTGTTCCGCAGAGCCTAGCGCCGAAAGGCATTTCAGCGCCTGACATCGCCGCAGGGGCCGGGTAGAATGGCGGCTGCATGAATCTGGAACTGTTTGAACGGATGGAGGCAGCGGAGTTGCGGAGCTATATCGAGTTCTTTCTTAAGCACTACCGGGTGATGGACGCGTTCTGGTTCATCTTCCTGACGGAACGGTTCGGCCAACCGGCGGCGGAGGAAATCAACGAGCAGGTATGGGGCAAGGTCGGGGGCATGGCGGCGAAGGATTTGGTGGCGCGCTTTGGCATCCAGGAGAAGGGCTTGCGGGGATTCGTGCGAGTGTTGCGGTATTACCCGTGGAGCATTCTGATCGGCTACCAGATCGAAGAACGGCCGGAAGAGGTGGTCCTGTCGGTGCCGGTTTGCCCGGTTCAGGAAGCGCGGCTGAAGCGGGGTTTGAAGGAGTATGCGTGCCGGGCGATGCACGAGGCGGAATTCGTGAGCCTGGCCCAGGCGGTGGACCCGCGCCTGCGGGTGGAGTGCCGGTTCGCCCCGCCTGGGCCGCATCCGCCTGACATGCACTGCCAATGGCGCTTTTACTGCCAGGAACAAATCTGAGAGCCACTGGCTTCCTGCTCATCAGCGCCAGCACGGCCTTTGCCGAGACATAGGAAAGCCTATCAGCCAGCAGTTCACCATCCGAACTGGAGGCAAGGTTATGGTGGACGTAGATTCTCCGGACAGGTCGAGCTCGGGTATTTCCAACCGGTCGAACTAAAACGCGTCCCGCCCGGCCTCAAGGAGAAGCGGGAGACGCGAATGGCGATGAGGGGATGGTGATCTCGACGCCCGGCCTGAGCTTGGTGAAATCCACTTTCGGGTTGGCGGCCTTGATCGCCTCAATTGGCAGTCCGTACATGAGCGCAATTGTGCTCGCGCTATCGCCCGGACCAAGCACATAGACCTTTAACGGCGGGGGCGATGTCGGAGTGGGCGGCTGTTCCGGCGGCAACAGAGTGTCCGCTTTGAGGCGGTCGAGGGACTCCTGTTGCTCGGCGGTCAGGGTGTTTGTGCCAGCGGCACGGAAGGCCGCCAGGTCAATGGCGTATTGGGCGCGCGCCAGTTCCGGGTCGCCTTCCGATGCTTCGAGGGCCTCCTGATAAACCGGGTCATGAAGCAGCCGGAATTCCTCGTATCGCTTGGCCCCTAGCGCGAGTTTGATGGCATTCTCCCGCTGGCTGAGCAGCGCCTTGAGCGCCTGGACGCTCCCCGGGTCGCTGGCGGTCGAGAAAAGCTGGATCCGGTGGTCCAGAGCATCAATAGCTCGAAACACGGCGCGGAACTCATCGCGCGTCGGCTCAAAATAGCGGAGTTGGCCGAAAGAGGCGCGCAGATCATTGGCGGTCTGCGAATAGCGCAGCAGATATTCCTCCAGTTCGGGCGGACTGAGCAGCCGGGCCAACTCATTTCTGGTCTGCTGCCGAAGTTTGGCAAGCTCGGCGGCGTCGGGTTCTTTGCCCGCGAGGCTCTGGGCCTCCATGTACGCTTGCAGGCGGTCCTGAGAGCGCGCATTCACTTCCTGAATGGCCTTCTTCGTTTCGGCGGAAAGTGCGCCCAGCACCGGGCCATCCAGCGCGATGCCGGCGCGCGAAGGCCTCGGGATGCTGACCAGGTCGCCGGTTTCCCAGTTGGCGCCCAGCAAGCTGGTCAGCAAGGCGTGACGCTCTTCCTCCAGTTCCTGCGCTTTGAGCGCGGCGGCCCGGACAATATTGGTGTCCGGCTCGATGCGCCACCACTGTTGCTCCGCGGTGACCATTTCCAGCGCCCGTTTGCGCGCGTACAAGGCGTTTACATCGGCGATGATGATGTCGCGGATGGTCTGCTCCGGACAGCCGATGTCGCGCAGGTTGGAGGCGTAGGCGGCGTAGTCAGGGGATTCAATGTCCCGCCAGGAGAACGGCTGGCGGCGCACGATCAGGTTAGTGGTGCTCTGCACGGTGGGAGCCTGCCTCGAAGCACTAACTGCCGCAGCCACTCGGGCATCCTGCTGGCGCGACATGGACCACCACGCAGCAACCAACGCGAGATTGAGGACCAGCGAAATGAGAGCAACTACCCGCCAGTGCATAATGGTATTTATTCGCAAATTGCAGCTACTGCAATTAAAAAGTGAGACGGGAAAAGTTGCCCGCGCGCCTCCGGCAGCTTCCTGCCTACGCGCTGCCACCCAGCGGCTCGACCATCCCGTGCCGTTGCCGGGCCAGCTCCCGCAGGTGCAGCCGTCCTTCTCCCGCCCCGAACAGCAGCCGGAACACTTCCGCCTTCACCTTTGACCCGAGCAATTCCGCCAGCGCGCTCATGACGCGCGCCTTTACCACACAATCGTGCGGTGATACCAAACAATTCAACCGCCCTTTTGCGCCGTTTCTGCGGAAGTCACCGCTTCCCGTGACCTCCCGGCCATCTAGTGGCCGTCTCGTGGCCATCCAGTAGCCGTCCCGCCACCATCCACCCCCCACCATTGCCACTTTTGGCAGGTCTGCCTGCTGAAGCGTCGTGCCGCGCATGCCTCACGAAGCTCTCCCGCAGGGCGTATGCATGAAGGAGCGCGGACATTCCTGTCCGCCCGTCTTGCCCACAATCCGGCAGGCGGACAGGACTGCCCGCGCTCCGTCCGGGGTTTCATGCATACGCCCTGAAGAGTTGCGGGGGTCCGCGATTGAGCATTGCTGTGGCGGTCCGGTTGTGTTACCCGTTCGCCCCATCGCCGGGTAAGACCCGCACACATAAGCTATGATCGCTTCCGCAACCAGTGCAGCGGCCCCGGGCGGGGGCGGCACCACCCGCGCCCAATGGCTCGTGCTGGCTGCGGCATTCCTGGGCTGGATGTTTGACGGTGTGGAGATGGGTATCTTTCCGCTCGTGGCGCGGCCGGCGTTGCAAAGCATGCTCCCGGTCTCGGAATTGGGCCAGGACCAATTCGTGGGCGTATGGATGGGGCGCATCACCGCCCTGTTCCTCGTGGGCGCGGCAGCTGGCGGGCTTGGGTTCGGCTGGCTGGGGGACCGCCTGGGTCGGGTCCGCGCCATGACCTTGAGCATCCTCACTTACTCTATCTTCACGGGCTTGTGCTACTTCGCGCAGCAACCCTGGCACTTGGGCGTCTTGCGTTTCATCGCCGCATTTGGCATGGGCGGGGAGTGGTCGCTGGGTGTGGCGCTCGTGATGGAGGCTTGGCCGCCAGGCAAACGCGCGCTGCTGGCAGGGGTCATCGGCATGGCGTCCAACGCGGGGTACTTGCTGATTGCCTTGCTGGGTCTGTGCTTTGACGTCACCCGGGAATCGTGGCGCTGGATCATGATCGCCGGCGCGGCACCGGCCTTTCTGGCGTTGGCCGTACAGTTGTTCGTGCCCGAATCCGAACGCTGGCGCGCCGCCGTTCGGCGGGCTGCGGCGCGTCCAGTCCGGGAAATCGTATCCTCCGGGTTGCTGGCCAAAACGCTGCTGGGAATCGCCTTGGCTTCGATAGCCTTGATCGGGACCTGGGGTTCGGTGCAGTGGCTGCCGCTGTGGGCTGACCAAATGACCGGAGGCAATGTGCCCACGGCCAAGGCCATGGCGCAGATTCTAGTCAGCGCCGGCGCCATTGTTGGCTCGTTGTTTGGTGCGCTGGCTGCCGGGCGCATTGGGCGCCGGCCGGCGTATTTTGCCTTGTGCCTGCTGTCATTGCTGCTGTGCGGATGGCTTTTCCGCAGCGTGAACCACTATGGCGCGGCCTTTCTGGTGATGGTCACATTGGTCGGAGCGACCACGGCGGCCTTCTATGGCTGGCTGCCGCTTTATCTCCCGGAGCTCTTCCCCACTCGCGTGCGCGCGACTGGCCAGGGGTTATGCTACAACGCCGGCCGCATCCTCGCGGCTGCGGGGGCATTGACGCAAGGGCAACTGGTCGCCGCCTATGGAGGCAGCTATGCCAGGGCCGGTGCGACCGTGACGCTCATCTACCTGCTGGGGTTGGCGCTCATTTGGCTGGCGCCCGAGACCAAGGACCAGCCTTTGCCCGAATAGCCCTTAGCCTCGCGTCCATCTGTTGGCATTTGTTGGCGCCGACGCCGCGTGGTCCTCAAATCAGGGGTTCTTCTCATGCGGCAAATGGGGCAGGAGTTTCGGATGGGTACTCCTTGAGCTTGGAATGCGGGCCCGCACCCGCTACCTTCCCGCCGATGAAACAGAAGGCATACGCCCGCGCGGGTGTGGATATTGACCTGGGCAACCGAGTAAAGGCCGCCTTGCCCCGAATGCTCCGGGCAACTCATCGGCCCGAGGTGCTCGGCAAGGTGGGCGGCTTCGGAGGTCTCTTTGCGCTGGATGTGCGCAAATACCGCCAGCCGGTGCTGGTCTCCAGCGTAGATGGCGTCGGCACCAAGCTTAAGCTGGCTTTTGCATTGGACTGCCACCACACCATCGGCCAGGACCTGGTCAACCACTGCGTCAATGACATCGCGGTTCTCGGGGCGGAGCCGCTCTTCTTCCTGGATTACCTGGGCACTGGCAAGCTGGAGCCACGCGTGTTCCGGGATATCCTCAAAGGCTTTGCCAAGGCGTGCGCGGAGAATCACTGTGCGCTCATCGGAGGGGAGACGGCGCAGATGCCCGGGTTTTACGCAGCGGGCGAATATGACGTGAGCGGCACCATCGTCGGTGTGGTTGAGAAGTCCCGGATGCTCGATGGCCAAGCCATCCGACCGGGCGATGCGGTCATCGGCCTGGCCTCCAGCGGCTTGCACACGAACGGCTATTCCCTGGCCCGCAAAATCTTCTTCGAGCGGATGCGGCTCAAGCCCGATACCTACCTGCCCGAGTTGCGCAACACCATCGGCCGCGAACTGCTCAAAGTGCATGTCAGCTACGGCCCGCTCATTCAAGTGCTGCTGCGGAAGTTCAAGGCCGGGGCGGCCATCAAAGGGCTTGCGCATATCACCGGCGGCGGTTTCGTGGACAACATTCCCCGTGTCTTACCCGCTGGATGTGACGTAATCATCCGCAAAGGAACCTGGGAAATGCTGCCGATCTACAAGCTGATACAGGCCAAGGGCGGTGTGCCGGAGGCCGAGCTATATCAAGTATTCAACATGGGCGTCGGCATGGTCCTGCTGGTTGCGGCAGGCAAGGCCGATCAAATCATGAAGGCCATCCGTGCGCGCGGACGGAAAGCCTGGCTGATTGGCCAGGTGGTGAAGGGCAGGGGAGTTGTGCGGGTCGTCTGACCGCGCTACTTCTTCTTCTCGGCCTTCTGAGCGGCGGCGTTCGTGTACTTCTCGAGGTCCTCGGGTTTGATGACCTCGATCTTGGCGCCCTTCTTGAGCTCCTCCTGTGAAGGCACGCGGATGATGTCGCTGGTGAGCGGGGCGGGAGGCGGCGGCGGGGCTGGGGTTTCGGTTCCGACCAACTCCATCTCGAAGATCAGGGTTGACCCCGGTTCGATGCCCGGTCCATGGCCTTGATCGCCATAAGCCAGGCTCGACGGCAAGTACAGCTCCCATTTCGCCCCGGTCTTCATCATTTGCAGCGCCTCGGTCCAGCCGCGCACGACGCGGTTGACGGGGAATTTGGCGGGCTGGTTTCCATGCTTGGCCGAACTGTCAAACTCCTTGCCGTTGATGAAGGTGCCTCGGTAATTCACGGAGACGGTATCGTTGGTCCTGGGAATGGCGCCCGTGCCCTCGGTGATGACCTTGTATTGCATCTCGGCCTTCGTCCCGTCCGGCAGCGTTACGGTGTGAGTCTTGACGCCTGGCTTCTTCTTGTTCTCGCCCAGGAAAGCTTCCCCTTCCTTCTTGTTTTTCTCTCCTTGCTGCTTCCGCACTTCCTCCTGCTTGGTGCGGGATTCCATCTGGTACGAACGCCAGGCTTCCTGCGCCTCCTGGTCCGTCATCTTCAGGTTGCGGCCGGCCAGCACGTCTTTGATCGCAGCGGCCATCGTGTCCACGTCCAGGTCAACCGCGCCGCGCTTCATGCTGGTGCCAATGTTCATGCCGATGGCGTAGCTCCACTTCTCCTTCTGCTCCTGGGGGGAAAGCTTCGGCGCGTTGGTATTGGTGCCTGTCGCGGCCGGCTTGTCCTGGGCCGCCATGGAAACCTGCAGCAGCGCGAGTCCGCACCCGATACCCAAAACCAGTTTCAATCCAGTCTTCATAATTGTTCGATGAGGTAGTTCGTTCAGCGGGATTTCGTTTACACTAACGCCGCCAAATGTCCAGCAGTAATATTAGCAAAATGCTTTTGCGCCCGGGCCAGTTCCTGCTTCAATCGCCCCCATGAAACTGCTCGTCATCGGCTCCGGCGGTCGCGAACATGCGCTGGTCTGGAAACTGGCCCAGTCGCCCCACGTCACGCAGCTTTGGTGCGCCCCTGGCAATGCCGGCATTGCCCAGGAACGGCTCGCCAATGGCGGCGGCGCCGCACAGTGCGTGAAATTGGCGGCTGAAGATTTGGCCGGCTTGCGGGCTTTCGCGCAGGAGCATCGGCCCGATCTTACGGTTGTTGGGCCGGACAACCCCCTCGCCCTGGGCATCGTGGACCTCTGGCAGAAGGACGGCCGCCGCATCTGGGGGCCGAACCAGAACGCCGCCCGCTTCGAGTCCTCCAAAGTCTTCTCGCAGCAGTTCATGGATAAATATGGTATCCCCACCGCCCGCGCCGGCTGCTTCGAGGATGCCGCCGCCGCCTCTCGCTTTGCTGCTTCTCTCGGCGGACGCTGCGCTGTCAAAGCCGATGGCCTCGCCCTTGGGAAAGGCGTTCTTATTTGCCGCGACATGGCTCAAGCTGACCGTGCAATCGAAGATGTTCTCGTCAAGCGGGCCTTCGGCAGTGCTGGCGCGAACCTGGTCATCCAGGAACTCCTCGACGGCATGGAAATCTCCCTGCACGCCCTCTGTGACGGCAAGACCGCGAAACTCTTCCCCACCGCTCAGGACCACAAGCGCGCCCTTGACGGTGACCGCGGCCTCAACACCGGCGGCATGGGCGCCTATTCCCCCGTGCCGTTCCTAACCCAGCCCGAGCTGGCCGCCGTCGGCCGCAGCATCCTCGATCCCTGGCTCCGCGGATGCGCCGCCGAGGGCATTGATTTTCATGGCATCCTATATCCCGGCCTCATGCTTACCCAGGCCGGGCCGAAAGTGCTGGAGTTCAACGCGCGTTTCGGCGATCCCGAGACCCAGGTTTATTTGACCCGAATGCAGGACGACCTCGTGGAACTTCTCACGGCGAGCATAGATGGCACCCTCGGGCAATCGGAACTTAAATGGAGCCCGATGCCCTCGGTCTGCGTCGTGATGGCCTCCGGCGGTTACCCCGGCAGCTACGAGAAGGCCAAACCCATCCGCGGCCTCGACCAGGCGGCCCGGCTGCCAAACACAAAAGTCTTCCACGCCGGCACGGCCGGGGCAGGGGACCACATCGTTACCAACGGCGGCCGCGTTCTCGGCGTCACCGCCTGGGCAAAAGACCTGAAGAGCGCACGCGATGCCGCCTACGCGGCTGTGGACATGATTCGCTTCGATGGCGCCCATTACCGCCGCGACATAGGCGCCAAGGCCCTGGTCTGAGCCCCTGGGCAATACAGGTTTGACGCAGGTGGCCCGTGGTTTGGGATAAGGAGAGGTTTCAAGCAAGCTCACAGGCGCTTGAAGGTGAATAGCTCCAGGCGCGCATGTGGATTTGAACACGCGTTCCCTGCTTCCCACAAACCGCGCTCCACTTTGGTTGGATGTCCCTGAGTCCGACGGGCCTTGGCAGCTCAGGTTTTTCTTGACGATGGGCTAGGCTTTGGCACACCCTGCAGGCGTGCTGGCGACGGAAAACAGAACGCTCCTGACTTGGCAGATCTTGAGCGACTCGATGATGTGCGCGGGGCAGATTTGCGACAGAACGCAGCAGCCTGTGAAACTCGCAACAAAAGTCAAGTGTATGAAACACCCGATTACAGGCTTGAGAAATGGCGCGTGTTCCAAAGGTCAATCAGCAGCCTGCGCCCGGGGTACCGGCCGATCTGTGGCCTTGGCAATGTTGGGAGCATGGGCAGTGCTGTTCGCGGCGACCGTTCAGGCTCAACAGGATGGCTTCTCGGTCGTGTCCACCTCGCCGGCAGACGGAGCGGCAGTTGTGCCAGTAGAGGAGAATATCATCGTCAAGTTCAGCAGCCCGGTGGACCGCTCCTCGATTAATACGCAGTCGGTTCAGGTTAACGGTCATCCGCTGGGCGAGATGGAGAATGGGGGAGTGGCCTTCCCAGAGGAGGATTCGGCGGTCGTGCTGTTCCGAATGAAGGCGAACACGGTGTATCAGATTAATCTGGCTGCGAGCATCAGGGACACCAAGGGCAATGCGCTGGGGGACACTTTCAGTTGGCGGTTTGCCACGGTGTCCCGAATCGGCCAGCCGGGGACACCGGTGAAGGTCTTTGCCCGCTACCCGCGGCACAATGATGAGCGGGTACCTATCAACGCGCCGATCACCATGGCCTTCACCACCGAAGTGGACCCTGCGTCACTCTCCGCGGAGAGCGTTTGGGTTGTGCCCGCGTCCGGCGGCAGCCCGCTCCCGGGGAAGATCAGCATCCAGGGCCGGCGCGTGGTGTTCCGGCCGGATGTGCCGTTGAACCCGCACCGGACGTACGAGGTCCGGGTGGAGGCGGGAGTGAGGGCAATGTCGGGCCTCGCGAGCGAGCGCGAGGCTTCATGGCAGTTCACGACGGGTAAGGGCCAGAGCGAGGGCCCGGCCATTATGGACTGTTGGCATGAGGGCTATACGGATCGGGAAGGCGTGCGGATGGTCTTCCATGTGGCGGCCGAGAACCTGGTCAAGCCCGGCCAGACGGTCGGCAAGGCCGAGAGGACAACCCAATTGCCAGGGACAAATGGCGTTCTGAAGGCAGCGGTGGTATCGCTGAACGGCTTGGTGCCGCAGCAGCCGCTCAGCACGCCATCTCCGGTCTCGGCAAACAATATGCCTGTGACCAACGGAGCGCCGAACACAGTGATCTACGCCGCTTACACTCATGGCGGCGGCAACGGCCAAGGGAACAGCGTGGCCGGCAATAGCCGGAAGGACCCGGCGATGGAGCCGGTAGCGGCGGCCGTCGAGGCGGCGCTGAGTGGCGAGCGGGCCGTGACGCTCTACGACGTTGGCGACGTCGTCGAGCATGGAGACGAAGCCGGGGGTGACGGCGTTTACTCGGGGCGATTGGCCGTGGGCAAGGAGTTTCCCGTCGGGCAGGCGCTGGTTGCCTTCTCGATCCTGCTGCCGGATGGAAAACGCACCGAGCCGGTCACAATGCCTTTTTATGTTCTGCCGCCGGCGGCGGCCGAATCCGCACCGCCAGCAAAATGAGGAAGGAGTCAGAGTATGTCACGACAAGTCTATTGTAGTGTTCTAAGCTCCGGATGGAGGACCAAGAGTATGAGCCAGTTTGAACAAACGGTAATAGGAGTTCTGGTCGCAGCGGGATTCCTGGCTAATTCCACGCCGCTCGCCTATGCGGGCTGGCCGTACGATTCATGCAGTCGTTCCGGGAGTGCCGGAGCATGGAGCTACTACGCCGGCCAGGCTTATTGCGGAAATTTCCACCTTGGGTGGGGAAATAGTGGGACCGACCGCATTCGTTGGTATACCGGAGGATGCATTTCCGGCCGTGACATGTACCTCACCTACAGGCACGGCTTTACCAGACGAGCCAATGGCGATACCAGCGCAGATCACTGGGCCAATTATGAGGGTAGCTACTCTGGTAACGCCGCCGTGAATCAGGCTGGGTCCGGCAATGCCGAACACACGGTCGGTACCTTTCCAAGCTACAACTGGGACGACTGGCTGGAAATCGGGTCGGACGGCGGCGGCGGCATGGATACCATCGCCAACATGGGCAGGTTTTTCCCGGAACTGGACGCCGTTTATGCGGGCAAGTCCACGGAGAGCTACATGTACCTCGGGAATGTGTACCAATGGCGCTACCTAATGAGCAATCCGTCGCAGGCGTACTGGACTTGGAGCGGCAACGATCGGTTTGCGCACACGGGGGGCGTTACTTCGGGCCCCGGCTGGTACAGCAGTAACCGTGTCAACAATTCGCCCGGCACGGGCCCAGGGGGCACGATGGACCTTTACTTCAACATGCGCCCCACGGTGACAGGCGATTACAACGAGGACTTTCAGATGGTCCGCGAAAACGTCTCCTGGTTTGGTGACAAGCCCACCAGTAACGGCAACATGCGGACCTGGACACGTAACAGCCGAAAGGCCCCGGGGGCGACGGACGGCTGGGACAACGGAGGCAAGAAGAAGGGCGAAACGGTTCGTTTCTCCGTTGCCGGCACTGACAGTTGGGGCACCGGCAGCTCCTACTCCTGGGACTGGGACGGCGCCACCGCTCAGGGATGGTATGGCGGCAACGCGTGCAGCGTTGCGCAGGAGGATGCAAACGACCGGATGGCGATAAGCGTTACCGGCGCCGATCCTTACTGCTACAGTTCGGGCGGCCTGGCCATCAACGCCAGCACTTGCCGCTACCTGACCATCCGAATGTGGGCGAATGGAGGATCTGACGCGCAGTTGTTCTGGTCCAGCAGCGTTGGAGGGTGGAGCGGGGACCGGCACGTTGATTGGAACATCGTCCCGGATGGGCAATGGCATGTGTACCGGGTGGCGCTGCCGGCTTCCTGGAGCGGGACTGTCTACCAGGTCCGTCTTGACCCGGTGGGCACGGGCGCCGCCAATGGCCAGACGGTGTATGTGGACTGGCTCCGCATCCACCACGTTAGTGACGGCCTGTCGGGAAGAATCTGGCTTGGCACAGTCCACGGCACCTGGGACCTCTACAGCGCCAGCGCCATGAGCTGGGATGCGGGCAATTTGTGCTGGTATCAGGATTACACCGTAGCCCACAATTACCCGCAGACATATTACGCCTGTGCCCGCGTGGTCAATGATAACGCACAAGAAAGCGACAACCATGACCGCCGCTTCGGCGGCTCTGGCGGCGGGACCGGGTACCGCTCATACAAGGTCCTAAACACCGACCCGACGGCGTCAAACAGCAGCTTCTCGGGAAACGAATGGAGTTCCGACAACACCCCGGATCTCCAATGGACCTACTCCGACACCGACTCGAACCCCCAAAGCAACTACCGCGTCCAAGTGGCCCCCACCTCGGACTTCGCTTCACCGCAGCTTGACAGCCAGTTCGTGGCCGGATCGGGGACATCCTGCGCGCCGGATTCGGCGCTCGGCGACGGCCAGTGGTATTACCGCGTCGGGGTGCTCGATGGCCTCTCGCAGTCCTCCCGGAATGGGACCTATACCGGCGGCGTGACGCTGGGGCAGGCGGGCGGCGTGACGGGCGACACCTGTGCAAGCTTCGATGGCACTGACGATCACGGGGTCATCCCCTCCTTTAGCGACAGCTTCGGCAGCGGAATGACCGTTGAGTTCTGGGCGTATCCGACGTCCACCGCCGCCTGGCAGCGGTTCATAGACTTCGGCAACGGCCCGGCGAGCGAGAACATCCTCATAGCTCGCTCCGGCACAAGTAGCGACTTGCAGTTCGAGGTGTATAACGGCACCGCCACCGGCGGCTCGGCTCGCGCTGCCGGAGCCATCATCAACAACGCATGGCATCATTACGTCTGCGTGCTGAACAGCGACGGCACCGTGGCGATGTATCGCGATGGAACGGCTCTCGCGGTCGTTGGGAAGACCGTCATGCCCAACGTCGTAAGCCGCACCGTCAACTACATCGGCCGGAGCAACTGGTCGGGCGACTCGTATTATGCCGGCCACATGGACGAGTTCGCCATCTATGACCGGCCGCTCACCCAGGCCGAGATTCAGGCCCACTACAGCGCCAGGACCACGGGGACGGCCTACAGGGACCACATCCTCGCTCACAGCCCCTGGGCGTACTACCGCCTGGGCGAATCCAGCGGGACCACCGCATACAACATCAACGGTGGCCTCGGCTGGTCAACGGGTACACCATTCCGCGTGGACGCGGCCGCGCCGACGCCTGTCAGCATGACCATCAACGCGGTCACAACCGACAGCATCACAGTGACTGGTGCCGGGTCGGACGCCCATTCGGGGGTGAATGCTTCCACGGGCTACAACTACAGTTGTGCCGGCCAGAGCGACAGCGGCGGGAAAGGTACGACGCATGCTTGGAACGGCCTCACGGCGAACACCGAATACACCGGCCTGAAGGTCAGCGTCAGCGACCAGGCGGTGCCGACGCCCAACACGGCAGCATCTGCGCCGCAGAGCCGGTGGACTTTGTCCGTGCCGCCGGGGGTGGGCAGCGTGGCCCCCGACAATTCCTCGGCTTGCGTGGACAGTGGTGTGAATTGGACGGCTGTAGGAGGCTTTGGCGCTGGCAAGTTACAGAAGTACAAATACGCTTGGGATCAAAGCGCGACGCACACCTGGGACGAGTCCGAGACCGAATGGTCCAGCGGGACGATCCAGACCACGCCGACCGCAGCGGGCACGTGGTATCTGCACGTCAAGGGCTATAACGGGGCCAATGTGGCCAACGGCACTTACGATTACTCGGTTACTGCCAACGCGCTGCCCGAAGTGTCCAGTGCCAACCGCCAGCGCTTCCAGGGGAGCAGCCTCAAGATCAGGATCTCCGACCTGACCCCGGCCCCGAACACAATCCAGAGCGTAGGTAACGCCACGGGCGGGACAATCAGCATGAATACCACCTACGTTTTCTTCCTGCCCACGGACCTGAACGCGCTCACCTCGGGCAGTTTCAGCTACACCGCGGCCAATACCTACTCCTGCACAAAGCAGGCCACTGTCAATGTTCCCGTCGTTTCGGCGACAGGGCAGGCACAGACGATTCAGATTGTGGGCGGCAAGGCGACAGTGCGCTTAGCGGGCATTCCTGGATGCAGTTACACTGTTCAGCGAGGCACTACTGTCAATTTCCCCGATCCCGTGACCGATCTGCTGACAACGAACTTGCCGACGACTGGCCCCGGCGCGGATGGGTTGTTCCTGTTTGAAGAGACACTCGGAGGCAAGGAAGCCTATTACCGTCTGAAGTACAATCCATAGCGCCCACTGCAACCACCACTTGTTGCCAGTGTCTTAGTTCGAGCCCGCTTGCCGATGCCTCGACCGCCGCCGCTGTGTGCCAGTTCAACTCCGCGCGCGCACGCCGTGCGGGCCTTTCGATCGGCATCGGGTCCTGGAACATATTGAAATAACAAGATTTACGATTTGCCCCGTTTCACCACCTTCCCCTTTCCCGTTCAAACTTGCGGCAACTCTTCGCGGGCCCGGCGGCAGCTTTCTTGATTGTGAATAACTTCCACCCGCCGTGTGAACGCCTCGGTTGCTTCTGCCAGCCGGCTTTGTGTATAAGATGGGCTTTCCGAGTAGCGCGATAGGCCAGCAACAACCTTTGAATACAGATTGGTCACCAGTTGCAGGAATGCTCGCGCCAGTCGGCCAGGACCATGAAACGGCATGTAGTGCAATCTCTGTTTAATATGGATCACGCTAACAAACCAGTGCGCTGGGGACTTGCGGCGCTTGCCATCTTGCTTTTGTCTGCTCACCAGAACTTGTGGGGTTACGCCAGGTATTGGGACCCGGACGCAAGTGTCACCGGCAACACGACCGCCGGCGCGAACTTGGGCGGCACCGGCACGTGGAATACGAGCGCCGTCAACTGGTGGAATGGAGCTGCGCCCGGGGCGGAAGTCGCCTGGGACAACACGACCCGCACCCCGCGGGACGATGCGATGATTTGGAATGCCGGCACCATCACCATGGGTGCGGGCATCACCGCGCGGTCGGTTAGACTCCTTGGGGGCGGGAATGTTACGCTCGCAGGCGCGCAGACATTGACCATGGCCTCGGGCAACACGAGTCACGTTGATATCAGCGCTGCGTCCGGTCGCACCCTCACTATAAACCCAACAGTCACGATTGCCGGCACCGAGCGGCTTTACATTTGCGAGTACACTCAAGGCGGCAAAGTAGTTTACACCGGGCCCGGCACCTACAGCGGCGGCCTCTACATCTGGAACGGAACGTTTGAGATCAACGGCGATGTGCCTTCCGGCGGTGGCAGTCCTTGCGGGGCTTATCCAGCCAGCTTCGACGCCGATAACATCATGATGACCGTCAACGCCGTGCTGCGGACTACGCAGACCGCTTCAGGCAACTCGCTCGTCCGAGCGAATCGCGGCATTACGATTACCGGCTGGAGCACCATAGACATCGCGACTGCCGGCGTCCTTTCGGTCTACGAGGGAGTCATCACCATGGGCGCGAATGACCTCGTCAAAGCCGGTCCTGGCATCCTGGCCTTGAGCGGGACGACCACCGGGACCAAGACGATTGAAATCCACGAGGGCACCTTGAGGCTCAGGACCAGCTCCGAGCGCATCTCGGATGACCAGCGTGTCTACTTGACGACCAGCGGCACGCTTTTCGACGTGGCCGGCTACACCGAGACCATCGGATCGTTGGCGGGCGAGATCGGCAGCGTGGTGGATATGCGCGGGGCCGGGACGGGGGGTGCCGGTACTTTGAGAGTGAATCGGGACAACACCGGCACCATCATGGCGGGCGTCATCCAGGGGGCCGGCTCAACTCTTATCAAGCAAGGCACGGGCTTCTTGCGGTTGGCGGGCCCGCTGCCCAACACCTATTCCGGGGCCGCGACGATTATCGAGGCGGGAGAGCTCATGCTGGATAAGACCAACGGAGTGACCGCAATCCCGATGAACGTAACCCTGGGCGATGGCGTTGGCACGGATCAGCTTTCACTCTGGAGCCACAATCAGATCGCCGACTCCTCGGTTGTGTCCATCGCCGGCCCTTCCAGCGGCAACAGCGGCAAGTTCAACCTGGGCGGCTACAACGAGACCATCGAGGGAGTTAGCGCGTCGGAAAGTTTCGCGGTCATTCAAAACGCCGAGGCCCCGGCCACCGCCCTCGGCACCTCGACGCTGACGGTGCACAATGCGGGAGACCACACCTTCGCGGGTATTATCCGCGACCATGCCAGCGGCGCCGCCTCGCCGCTTGCGCTGGCCAAGGAGGACACCGGTACCTTTACGCTTACTGGCCCCAACAACACTTATAGCGGCATCACGGCGGTCAAGGCGGGCACACTGACGCTGGATAACGGCTCGATCGGCACCGGCGATGCCACGGTGGAGGCCGGAGCCATACTGCGCGGGAAGGGCACCATGGGCGGCAACCTGATCGTCAAGAGCGGCGGCCTTCTGGCCCCGGGCCTGCTCGCTACAGGTCAGGAATACGGCTCCCTCACTGACCTCAACAACGGCAACGTAACCTTGGAGGCCGGCAGCATGACCGGCGTGGACATAGACCGGGCCTACGCTCACGACCAGGTCCGCGGCATCGGCACGATGACCCAGGGCGGCACGCTGTATGTCACCAACCGGGGCGCAACCCTCCAGGCCAACGACCAGTGGCCCCTCTTCGTCGCTTCGAGTTACAGTGGCGCGCCGTTCGCCGCGATTGTCCCAGCCATGCCCGTGGCCGGGGACCCGGACCTGGTCTGGGACACAGAGCTGCTGCGAACCAACGGCATCCTCCGGGTCCACCACGTGCCCTTCGCTACCAACATTGTCGTGCTTCGCTCCACCAACACCACCTGGAAGATCCCCGTCTCCAAGCTGTTCCCGAATCCTGATCCGCTCGACGGCGAGACGGTGGTGATGAAGAGCTTCGATCACACCTCGGCCAACGGCGGCAGAATCGCCAGCTACCCGTCGCATCCGGGTTACCTCTTCTACTATCCCGCCAACAACAATAACGACGTGTTCAACTACACCGTTGTTGACTCTCGCGGCGCCGAGCGCAGCAAGAGCATCTCGGTCATCATCACTGATTGGTACGGCCAGTCACAGACACCCGCGGTGCCGCCTTCCGGCCCGGTCACGGTCCAGTTCCAGGGCGTGCCGGGCGCCGCCTACGAAGTCCAGCGAGCCACCGCGGCCGACTTCTCAGGCGCGATCCGAAGCTGGTTTATCACTCCCGCCATGAATCCGGGCGGCAAGTTCCACATCGAGGATGATTTCAGCGACCTCGGCAGCCGTCCGTCCGCAGCTTTTTACCGCCTTAAGTACAGCCAGTAGCGCATTGCCCGGAGGAGAATCTTACAATGAAACAACTGATAGCTTTGAGCGCAGCCGTGATAAGCCTGCTCGGCGCCTCGCAGGCCCAGGAGCTGACCGATACCTGGACCCAAACGCCTAGCCCGGGGGCGATCATCCCGGACGATAACCCCACCGGGGTCACCTTCACGCAGTTCATTGACTGGGAGGGCGAGCACGGCATCGGCTGGACCTTCACCGACGTCAACGTCATCTTCACCGTTACCGGCGGTTGGAACGGCGACCTCTACGCCCATCTGTCCTACGACTATGCGCCCACACCCGTCCCTTTGCTGAATCGCGTGGGCTCGGGCAACCCTCCGGACGCCGGTGAGCCGCAATACACATTCGGGTTCGACACAGCGGGCTTCCCCAACGTCAAACTCGATGACCAGGCCGCCAACGGCCCCGTTCACCTGGTCCAGATTCCCCAGGCCGGCCTGGCTTATCAACCGGATCATGGCACCGTCACTCTGAACGGAGGGTTCCTCGACGCCCTTAACGAGCATCCCAACGGAGAGTGGACCATCTTCTTCTCCGACCTGTCCGGCAACTTCGAGAGCACGCTGGCGAGCTGGACGGTGGAGATCACGGCGGTCATCCCGGAGCCAGGCAGCCTGGCATTAGGCCTGGTGGGCGGAGCCATGGTGCTCCTGGCCCGTGCCCGGAACAACAGGCTGCGCCGCCGATGATCCCCCAAGTTCTGCGCACGGGCAGCTCTCGAGGGAGAATCATCAGAAACCTGATCACACTGATCCAGGACCGGATCAGGCACTGGCACAAAGCCGTTGTCGCCTGGATTGACGCCGTCTAACGGCCCATTTGGAGTGCGGCGGGAAGCGAAGCGCCACGCCGCTTCTCGCAGGCCGACAGGGGTTCACAAGCGGCGCCGCCGCTGCGCTTTGCCGCCGCAGTCCATAGGCGTGGAATTGCCTCCGTCCAGTGACTATCCAGTGGCTGTTCCGTAAACAACTACCTGGCAGCGTGGCGGTGCGCTTTACGGCTTGGGCATGGTGCCTGTTGGGGGAGTCCCCTGTGTGTATCCCATGGGGAGCGCTCCCCATGGGATACACACAGGGGTCCCTCCATGGAGACACCGGAAAGGCGCGGGGACAGCCTTTGGCGGGGGCGCAATGCGCTGCGGGCAGGCGACAGCCAGTGCATATGCCAAATCCCCCGCTTGGCTGGGCCTCGGTAGCGCCCTCGACGGTGAAGACCTAATTGGGAATCCAACCCAGGTCGAATGCAACCACCACATGGCGGCGGTATCAGCCGTCCCGGGCAACCGGCGCGCTCGCACACCCCTCCTTTGGAGTGCGGCGGGAAGCGAAGCGCCACGCCGCTTTTCGCAGGCCGATAGGGGTTCACAAGCGGCGTCGCCGCTGCGCTTTGCCGCCGCAGTTCATAGGCGTGGGGCTGCCCTGGCTCCGCGGCGGATTCAGGCGGTGAAACAGGCCCATCAAAATACTTGACGGCAAGCCCGATTTTGGCATAATCCGGGGCGTGTAAATCGGAAGGCTCTCTTAGCTCATCAGGATCAGGTATTGAGCTGGGAAGTCTGCCCAGAAGGACAGATTCGTGCGAACGTCTGGTGCCATCAAGACAACGCCATGAAAGGTTCAAGTGCGGGAATGTGCTGCAATATTCCGTCGCGGCCACTACACCATCGCCGATGGTCGCACTACAGCATTCACCCGATACCCGGAAAAGTGGTCTTTGGCGAGACTTGCGCGCAAGAAGCCCAAACACTGTCGGAACCTGCTTCTACACGTCGGATTCTCAGTGCGCCGATTTAGTTCATTGGATTTGTTGAATAGACGGATCATTAGACAAAACCAAGAGTGCGGAAGATTGAGCGTATGAAAGATTCAAGTGCGGGAAAGAGGAGCTTCATGCGTGTTTTCCGTAGCCGCGCGCTGCATAGATGGCGTACTTGGGTAAAGGCTGCGTCAGAAGGATTGATGACGATACCGCTTAGGCCGCTCGATGGGCAGGTCCTTTCGAACCGGGTTGGTTCTTCGGTCGTTCGCGCTGGAGGCCAAGGGCTGTTGGCCTCGGGCTGCCTTTGCCTTTCAGCCTCGGTTCTCACCCGTAAATGATTGATGATACTATGAAACAACTCATCTCGCGATTCGGACTCGTGGCCACGGTGATCCTTTACGGCTCCCTCTGTTTCGCTGACACAGTAATCGTTGAAAGCCGTACTGGTGGACAGAATTTCGCCTCGTACTCGGAGCCCTTACCATTTGTGGGGAATTCCACCGAGAAGAGCACGGCGGATGGCGTGTCGGCTCCCTCAATTGGGTCACGATACGCCTCGTCCACGGGCAGCGGCAGATCATTTAAGGTCAGCCCGACCGTTGCTGTTTCCGGGGGTTCGTACTACGTGTATGTAACCACGGGGGACAGTTCCACCTCCTCAGATATCCTTGTCACCGTCACCGAGGCCAATGGCACGGGTCTGGACTCCACCACAACCGGCTTTCAGTCTGGGACAGCAAATACATGGGTGAAGGTGGGTGGCACCTTTAGGCTGAATGAAGGGAGCGCGAATCCGCAGGTGACGTTTGCCTATTCATCCGGGACTTGGGGCCGTTTTTACGCAGACGCCGTTAAATTCGTCAATGTGCCCCAGGCCAGATATTGGAACCAGAACGGGACTACAACCGGAGGACATGAAAGCAGCGGCAGCTGGACTGGTGGCAGCTATTGGTCCACCACGTCTGGAGACACTGCCGCCGTGCGTGCATGGGCGAATGATGGTACTGGCGTTGCCACTTTTAACGGCGCGCCAGCGTCTTCCTTTTATGTTGCGACACCGTCCGCAGTTACCGTTCATAGCGTAAACGTGGCACTGACCACGGCCGGCTATGTCCAGCTTGGCACAACGGCCAACAAACAAGCAATCAGCCTTGCTTCTGGCGGCATAAACGTCGGCGGCTCAGGTTACGTACATTTCGTGGCGCCCATCGGCGGCACCACCGTCACTAAGACTGGGGCAAACGAATGCCGGGTTTTCGGGGCGAACACTTTTTCCAAGCTTGTGGTGAGTGAAGGCCTCTTCCGAATTGGGAATACTGGGGTCGAAACAGGCCTTGGGGCTGTGCCTGGGAGTCTGACCGATGACGCAGTAACTCTCAACGGGTCAACCGCTAAATTGGGCTCGTCGACAACGCTTGTGGACATGGATGCTAACCGCGGCCTCACGATCGGGTCGAGCGGCGGCACAATATGGAGCGGTGACTGGAATATCAAACGCCTTTGCGGGAGTGGTCCCTTCACCGTTGACACCGACAATTTGGCGATAATTACTCTTGCCGGCGGAGCGATAGCGAATACCTACTCGGGCGCCATGACCATCAATATGGGCACGGTCCTTCTTTCCAAGAACGCCGGGGTGAACGCCATCGCCGGGGGCACCATTACCGTTGGGAACAGCGCCGGCACGGATCAGCTTACATTGGCAGCGAACAATCAGATTGCCGATACGGTGGTGCTGACCATCAACGGCGCGACGAGCGGGAACAGCGGCAAATTCAACCTGGCTGGCTATGACGAAACGGTTGCGGGCATCAGTTCCGCTGACGCCTTCTCCGTCATCCAGAACACCGAGGCTCCCGCTTCAACGGTTGGCACTTCCACCCTGACGGTGAACAACTCGTCGGCATATTCATTCGCAGGCATCATCCGAGACCATGCGAGCGGTTCGGCCTCCCCCCTGGCCCTGACCAAGAGTGGCGTGGGCACTCTGACGTTGAGTGGCACCGCCAACACGTTCAGCGGGGCGGTTAACGTCAGCGGGGGAGTGTTGAGCATCAATGCCCAGACGGCGATTGGCGACTCCGCAAACTTGATTACGATCAGCTCAGGGGCAACCCTGCGCAACACGGGCGGAAACGGCGATTTCATACCGGCTAACCGCCCGCTGGCGATCGGCAGCGGCGGAGGGACGATTGAAGTATCGGCTTCAGCAGGCACCGTGCAGTGGACGGACAACCTGATTTCTGGCACGGGCAACACGCTGACGAAGGCCGGGGTAGGCGAATTCCGCACGCTGGATCAACACAACACTTTCGGGAAGTTGATTGTGAGCGGGGGCATGTACACGCTGGGCAGCGGCGGCTACGTGGGTTATCCGGACAGCGTTGGGACCGGCACGGGGGCTGATGCAATCACCTTGGCGGGCGGCACATCACTCCGGCTTGCGGGCGAAGCGGACGTGGCGTTCACCTCGAGCCAGGGGATCACCTTGAGCGGCGCGGCGACGATCAGAGCGGTTGCTGGCCGAGTGCTGACTATCCCCGGGGTCATCACGGGGGGCTACGGCCTTACCATTGGGACAACAGATACAGGAACCGTCGTCCTGAGCGGTGACAACAACTACAGCGGCGCAACCACTGTGAGTACTGGCACATTGTCCATCGGCGCAGGCGGCACGTCGGGCAGCGTGGCCAGCGCTTCGATTGTTGACAACGCGGCCCTGATCTTCAATCGCTCCGACGATCTGACGTACCCAGGCGTGATCAGCGGGGGAGGATCGGCGACTAAACAAGGCGCCGGCACGCTCTATTTGACTGGTGCCAACACCTTTACGGGCGGCCTGACGATCAGCGGCGGAACTGTGTCGGTGGGCGACGGCGGCACCACGGGTGAGTTGACGGTTTCCTTGGGAACCATGTCCACGGTCAACAACGGCGCTTTGATCTTCAACAAGAACGCCAATTTCGTGACTTATGCGGGCGTGATCAGCGGCAGCGGCACGCTGACGAAGCTGGGCACGGGCGTGCTCAAGCTCAACGCCGCGAACACGTATAGCGGCAACACCACCATTGGTGGGGGCACGTTACAGTGCAACGAGGGCACCGGATCTACCCTTCCCTACGGCAGCGGCAAGGGGGAGGTGATCGTCAATGCGCCCGGCACGCTGGCTTTGCATGGGTATGGCTTGCACATCAACGGGTTATCCGGCGACGGCACAGTGGACATCAGCAATGGTAGCGCCCAGGAATTGTCGGTCGGTAACGACAACGACACGACCACATTTGGCGGTGCCATTAAGAACACTGTGGCAACGCTTTCACTCACCAAGGTTGGCACCGGCACGCTGACGCTCAGCGGCGCGAATACTTATAGCGGCGCGACAACCGTCACCGCCGGCGGGCTGCTGGTCAACGGGTCCACCGGCAGCGGCACCGTCACCGTGCAGAACACCGCCACCCTGGGCGGCAACGGGACGATTGGCGGGGCGGCCAGCGTAGCGTCCGGCGGCACGCTTGCCCCCGGGGCTGCCCTTGGCTCCATCGGCACGCTGACGCTGGGTGCGGTGCCGAGCCTGGGTGGCACGGTGGCGATGCAGATCAACAAGGCGGCCGGGCCTGTTTATACCGCCGACAAAGTCAATCTGACCTCGGGAGTACTGAACTACGGCGGCACGCTGACCGTGACCGAACTTTCGGGGAGCCAGACGCTCAGCGGCGGAGAGGTTTTTGACCTGTTTGATTCCAGCGACGGTTTTAACACCGGCAGCAGCTTTGGCACGCTGAACCTCCCGACGCTTCCAACGCAAGAACCCGCGCTGAACTGGTTCACGGACAACCTGACGGGGGATGGCACGATCATCGTTAACCGCGCGCCGATCGGCGTCGCGGACCACACCTTGACCCGGGCCAAGGGTGTCTCGATGAAGATCAAGATGGCTGATTTGATTGACGACTTGATGAACGGCGTGTCCGAGCTAGACAGCGGGGACTCGGCCAGCTTTGACGGATTCGTAAGCATGACGAGCAACCAGGGTGTGACGGTGACGAATAACGGAATCTACTACTTCTACTACCCGATCAACGACAATGCCGACTTCCTCCAATACAAGGTGAAGGACAACCGCGGCGGCTTGGTCACGAAGAAGCTCAACATCAAGGTCGAGCCATATTATGGTTCCGTGAACATTCGGCATGACGGTGGCGGGGAGGTGACACTATCTTTCTGGGGCATTCCCGGTTACAGTTATTATGTGCAACGGTCGTGTGGGGACCTCTTCAACTTCTCTGACCTGGAGCACGACAACCCGGTCATTTGTTCGGACTCGGGCCTGGTCACCTTCAAGGACACGCCGCCCGTGTCGGGCTGCAACTCGGCTTTCTACCGGCTGCGAAGCCCCGCCGGAGCGCCTTAACGGCGTTGAGCGGAATGATGCCGTCGGGTCGTTTGCTTCTGCCAGAAATGGTCCCCAACGCTGGGGCCTAAGCTCTGGTGTGTAGCGGGGGGGGGTGGGGGCGCGAAGGAGAAGTAAGCGGCAAGGTTGGTCGGGAATAGATTAGGTTAAGCGCCCTATTTGATCAGGGAACGGGCTGGGAGCGGCCCCGGGACGGCCACTAGACGGCCACTAGACGGCCACCCCATGGCCACTAGACGGCCGGGACCAATTTTGGCGCCCCGGCCATCGGCGGGTTTAGGGCGGATTGTCCGGGCTGCTTCTGAGGGGCAGGCGGCTGACAAATTGGTGCTTTTGATCACGCAACTGGACGCTGGCACCGGTGTGGGAGCACGTTTGAACATACCAATTGCGGCTACCTTTTAAGGCCAGGGTAGGGGGATGTAAGGCCTCAGCCTTGGGTGGGGCCGCCTCGCCGAGGCGGCCAAACGGTGGCGTTTTCGGGGAAAGCGCATTACCAAACTGAGGGTTTACGGGAGGATGGTGGCTTGCCTGGCCAACTTACCGCCGGCCCTGTGTCCTGCCTTGTTCCCTTGGAACTCCTGGCGAGGTGTTGGAGCGGCTTTCAATTCCAGGACGTGCAAAGTAACCCACTCATTGGGAGTGCGGCGGGGCGCTGCGCCGCTTTGGGAGGGCCGATGGGTGTTGAGAGCGGCGTCGCCGCTTTGCTCTGCCGCCGCAGTCCATATGCGTAGTGTTGCCTGCCTGGAATTCGTTTAGTTGTTCCTGACCCGGGGAGCTTCAAGCCTCAGGGAGCTGAGGAGTCAATTCACTGAAGCGTGGTACGGGAGACTTTTCGGGCTGCCTTTGCCGAGGGTGCAGGCGCTAGAAGAAAGTTTGTAATAATGGTTGACCTCAATCCCTCTTTTGGCATTATCCGACGCGTGTAGAGCCGCAAGTCGCAGGGCTCCTTTGGCTCAGTGGTTACTGGGCGGGAAGATCTGCTCCTCAGGACAGATTTAAACGGGCGCGTCGTGCAATAGTAGTTACGCTCCGAATAGTTGCAGCAATCCCGGTTGAAGAGCGGGAATGAACCGCAATATTCCGGCACGGCTCCTACACCAGCGCCGATGGTCGAACTTCAGAATTCACCCTCTGCCCGGAAGCGTGGTTCAGGCGAAACGCCCACGCAAACAGCACAAACAGTGTCTAGATCTGGCTCAACGCCGGATTCTCAGCGGGCCGATTCACTGGATCGGATTTGCTGAAGTGACGGATAATATCATGAAACCAACAGTGCGAAAGATTGAGAAAATGAGAGATTCAAGTGCGGAAGTGAGAAGCAACGCGCGTCGGAAGGGCAGGACATGCGCTTCCCCAAGGCGCACGGGTGTGCCTGCGGCGGCAGTCGTGCTGGTATGCTGTCTGGCTGTCCTTTGGTCCGCCCCGACATGGGCGAATGACTGGACGGACGGGTTCAACGGCAGTGTGGGCAACTGGTCGCTCCGAACGGGAACGGCGATGACCTATTCGACTGCGCAGAGCCACAACACCTATACTGGAGCCGGATGCATGGCCCACCCTACCGCCAGTAGCGAGATGTACCGCTCCACCGGCTCGCGCCCGTATCACGCCGGGATAGCGACTGCTTGTCATTACGACTCCGTACGATGGCGGGCAGGTTACTGCGGGAACACATACCGGCAATTACTAGGAATCGCGGGTCCCACATACGGCACGTACCAACTTGCGGTTGGACATTATTCTTCCGGGAGCACGGGAGATTTCTTCAGAAGAGACAGTGGCGGCAACTATACCAGCATTGGAGCGAAAGGCGCACGGAGCAACTGCGCCGGTGGCTGGATATACTTCGAGATCGAGTGTCAAGCGAATGGTGATGTTTACCGCAGAGCCGACGATGGTGTGGTCAATCGGACACACACTCGTGCGCGCAGCTCGACTGAGATCAATGCAGGCATCGGAATGGTGACGATCGGTTTGGGCGCGAGCTCTGCGAACGTAGGCTATTGGGACGACATCAGATGGGACGGCTACGACCCCGGAATGCCGACGGGAATTGCTGCGACGGCAAACAGCACCAGCCAGATTACGTGGACGGCGAGCGCCGCCAGCGACAACAACCAGTTTGGATTTGCCCTGATGGATGGGACGACCGAGAAGGTGGTGTCCTCCACAACTGCGCGGCAGAGCAGCGCGAGCCTTGCCGAAACCGGGCTCAGCGCCAACACGTCATATACCCGCGCGATCCGTGCTTGGAATGGGAATAACAACAGCGCCAATTCCTCGACGCTCAGCAAGTATACCCTCATCGAGACGCCTGCGACCCCGACGTTCGGCACCGTCACGGATAACTCCATAGTGCTGAATACGTCTGGCCTCTCGGGTGTCACGCGAGGCACTTCGGGTGTGTATTTCGATGAGACAACGGAGACAGGGGACGGCGGGATCAATGCCTGGGTGCAGGCCACCACCGACACGGCCACCGGTCTCGCCGCCAATACGCAGTACACCTTCCAGGCCAGGGCCCGAAACGGCGATTCGGTGGTGACAGCGTACTCCGGCACCGCGAGCAAGTACACCCTGCAATACGCGGCCACGACGCCCACCTTCAGCAGCGTAACGACGACGGGCTTCCGGGTGAACACCACCGGGCCAGCCAACCTGACCTCGGGCAGCTCGGGCGTGGTTTTCCACGACGGCACCGCCGATCGGGCGAAAGTGACCGAACTTTACGATGACGTCACCGACCTGTCGCCGAATACGCAGTACACCTTCAAGGCCAAGGGCGTCAATGGCGACAGCGTGGCGACCGCCTACTCCGGCACGGCGAGCACATGGACACTTTCCGTTGCGCCGACCTCCGGTAGTGTGACGCCTGACGTCTCAAATGTCTGTGCGGGCAGCCCGGTGACGTGGACTGCTCAGAACGGAGGGTTCGTCGCGGGCAACGTCCACCATTACAGGTATGTCTTCAACACCTCGGACAGCCACACTTTCGATGGCGACGAAACGGCGTGGTCCAGCGGGACCCTGGCCACCGTGCCGACTACGCCCGGGACCTGGTATCTGCACGTCAAAGGCTACAATGGTGCGGATGTCGGAAATGGTCAATTCTACTACCAAGTGACGGTGAATCCGGCCTCGGTCGGAGGCCGGGCCTCGTCTGCGCCGTAACCATCAAGTAAACCCGTGAGCTTTAGGACAAGAATATGAAAGATATCCACAGAAACCTGACAGGCGGTGCGTCCCGTGGCCTCGCCCGGCGCACTAGTGTGCGTCTGGCCACGGTGGCGCTGGCATGCTGCATGGTGTTCTCCCGTTACTCACCGGCATCCGCGGCGACCTGGGGGCCGTATAATCTGAGTGTGAGCCGGTGCCTGGTTGATCCCGACGCCCAGACCTATAACCTGAGGACGGGTTGGTCCTCGAGTGGCGCTGCCCGGGACGTACTCATGGCATGGGATGGATACATGCTAACCATGCCGGCGGCATCGTTGTGCGGTAGTTCCACCTTCACTGTTGCCTTTACGCAGACCGCCACATACAGCACAACCCTCGATAATCCCCTCAACATCTTCAGAATCAGCCAGGCGTGGGACCCGGCCACCGTGGCCTGGAACTCCCCGTGGGCTGCGGGCGGGGCTTACACCAGCGTAGGGACGGCTTCTCAGTCGGTTGTCTATCCGGCCGAGGGCACCGTTTACACCTTTTCACCGGGGGCAGGCTATAACTTCCCTTACGGTGTCTTTATGAAGGGCGACATCGAGACCAGCATCAGCTACCGGAAGGCCTGGCGGGAAAGCGGGCCTTATCCCACGCTTGCGGTCAACTACACCCCGCCGGCGGGCACCGCGAACGGTAACATCCGCAGTTGGGCGTATCTCGGGCACTACGCGCAGGGCGCGACCGCGGACCACGTGACGCGCATCAATACCGACTCGGTCACGGGCACCTACGGTGGCGTCCCCGTGGACGAGACCCAGTTGGCGCCCAACGCAGCCGACGGTTCCGCCGGATACGCCTTTGGCAATTCCTACGGCACGTACAAATGGAAGACTGGCACCGGGAGTGCCGATGTCGTCAACCTTTTGGAGTCCGGCTTTTATAATGCGGCGGCACAGGACAACGGCACGACGTACGCGGCTGTGTACATGAAGTACACCGGCACGACGACCAGTGCGGCGTACATTGGCTGGGGATCAGATGATGACTGTAAAATCTGGGTGAATGAGGTTAACCGGGCAAACTTCCTGGGGGATGGCCGCGGCGCTGCGGCTGACACGGAATTCGACGGACCGTTAACCCTCACCCAGAACAACTGGTACCGGGTGGTGATGAAGGTGGAGAACGGGGGTGGCGGCTACGGGTTGCATCTGCGCTTTGCCAAGCCCGACCGCACCGCGCTGAGCGGTTGCACCTTCTACACCACCGACTCGACGGCGCCCAGCACCCCCACGGACCTGGCGGCAGCGGGAGTGACAAGCGGCGCTTGGCAGAAGACGGTTTCCGCGCCTACGTTCACCTGGACCTCGGGGACGGATTCCGAGGTGAGCGGCCAAGGCGTGTCGGGCGTGCGCGGGCAAAAGTACTACTTCGGCACCAGCAGCAGCGGCAGTCCCGGTACGTTTACGACAGATACCAGCTACGGTCCGGGAGCACAGGCCAGCGGAACCTATTACTTCAACGTGAATACGATTGACTACGCGTTAAACGAGTCCAGCACGTCAACCTTCGAGTTCAAATACGACAACACACCGCCCACCGGCATCAGCATGGGTTTTGGCACGATCACGTCGAGCAGCATCGAAGTGACCGGCGGCGGCACGGACGCCCATTCAGGGATCAATGCCTCCACCGGTTACAACTACAGCCGCACCGGCGCCAGCGACAGCGGGCCTAAGGGGGCGAGCCACACATGGACCGACCTCCAACCGAACACCCAGTACGGGGGTCTTGTTGTCACCGTCAGCGACCAGCTCGGCAACACGGCCGACCCTTCCACGGCGCAAAGCAAATGGACCTTGTCCGCTCCGCCGGGGGCGGGGAGCGTCACCGCCAGCAGCGCCACCCCGGCTCAGGACGGCCCGGTGACGTGGACTGCGGTCGGAGGCTTTGGGGCGGGCACGATCGAGTATTACAGGTATGTCTTCGACACGTCGCCCACGCACACCTGGACGGATACGGAGACCCAATGGTCAGGCGGCACGATTCAAACCCCGCCGAGCTCCGGCGGTGGCACTTGGTATCTGCATCTCAAAGGTTATAACGCTGAGAATATTGGAAATGGCACTTACGACTACCCCGTGCTGGTGCCGACCCACATCTGCCCTGGCATCGACAGCGGTACAACCATCACGGTCTCGGGCCACACCGGCACGATCCAATGGGAGGTTTCCGAGGACAACGTGAACTTCACCGACATCTCTGGAAAGACTGGCACGACGTTGGATACGAGCGGTCTTAATCTTCATGAGAAAACGAAGTATTTTAGGGCGCGTGTTGCCAGTGGCGCTTGTTCCGCGGCCTATTCCACTCCGGTGATGATCGCGGTGGATGAGGATCCACTTAACTGGACCGGTGGCAACGGCGATTGGGACTTCAGCACGGCTGGCCTGTGGAAGGATGGGGGGGCAAAGTCCACCAGGTACTGTGACAGTTTCAATGCACTCCTGGATGACAGTGTCACCAACGATCCAGCCATCATCACCCTGGAAACTACGGTTAGCCCGTTGAGTGTGTCGAATAATTCAACAGCGAGTTACACAATCTCCGGCACCGGCAAGATCAGCGGCAGCGGCGGGTTGACCAAACTGAGCAGCAGCACGCTGACGCTGAACACGGCGAACGATTACAGCGGGAGCACGACGGTGAGCGGTGGCAGGTTGCTGGTGAACGGCGCAATTGGCAGCGGGGCGGTCACGGTGGGCGACACGGCCACCCTGGGCGGCGGCGGCACCATCGGCGGCGACATCATTGTGGAGGAAGGTGGCACGCTCGCTCCGGGCGAGCTCGACACCGCTACCGATACGTTGACGATCAGCGGCTCGAAGAGTGTGACGCTCAACGCGGGCAGCACAACGGTGGTGCAGATTGACCGCAACGATGGGAGCGAGCTTTCAGACCTGATCAGCGGCATTGGCAATTTCACGGCCGGTGGCTCGCTGCAGGTGGCTAACTTAGGCGCGGATTTTGAAGCCGGCGATGAGTTCCAGCTTTTCAACGCCGGCAGCTATGCCGGTGAGTTTATTACCATTAGCCCGGCCAATCCGAACGGCAGCCTCGACCTGGCCTGGGATACAGTTGCACTCAAGACGAGTGGCCTCTTGCGGGTGCATAGCAGCCCCACTGCGAACTCCCCAACCATCAGACGCGGCTGGGATACGTCGCTAAAGATCAAGCTCAGCGACCTGTTCAACACCTCGGACGGAGATGGGGACCCAGTGGTGCTGAAGGAGTGCAAGGCCAGCCCGAAGGGCGCGACCATCACGCACAGCGACAAATACATCTTCTACACCCTGGCTGCCAACGTGAATGACGAATTCGATTACGTGGTCACGGACAACCGGGGGGGCACGCGCACCGCGAAGATCAACATTGACGTTGTTTACAGGTACGGACAGGCACAGGGGATCACCGTGTCGGGCGGAGCGGCGACGGCGCGATTTGCGGGCGTACCGGGGTTCACCTACATTGTCCAGCGGGCCACCGATGTCGACTTTACGCAAAACCTGAAAGACCTGTGGACCACCAACGCCCCGGGGGACGGGCTGTTCATCTACGTGGACAATGATCCACCGTCCGAAAAAGCCTTCTATCGCCTGAAGTACCCCGGGATTCCTTGAGCGCCAGGGCGTAGCCAAGCAGCGCGATGAAGAGACTGATCGTCTTGGTTCGGACCCGCATTCTTCGGTGGCGGTAGGCGGTCGTGGCGTGGATTGATGCCGTGTAGGGGCGCTTCGCGCGCGCAGCCGCCGACGTCAGGGCGTGTTGCCCTGGTCGCGTGCACGGCTTGTTGGGAGGGCGAGCGTCCTCGCGAGCCCTGATTTCCTCAGCCTTCCAAAAAAGTCTGGGCTCGCGGGGACGCTCGCCCTCCCGGAAATGTGCTTTGGGCAACACGCCCTGATGTCGGCGTGCTTTCTGAAAGCGTGATCCTGCTCGACGGTTCGGCTGCTGCGTGGTATCCCCAGCACCCAACATGATCGTTACCACGCTGCAGAAGGCTGACCGCTGGCTGGGAATTCCCCTTTGCTGTACGCTCACGTGCCTGCGTAGCCTGTTCGGGCGCTCGATTCCCCCCGCGTCGGCGCCGCTGCGCAACCTGCTGCTGGTGAAGCTGGCCGAGCAAGGCTCGACGGTGCTGGCCTACGGGGCGCTGCAGCGCGCCGCGCAGCTCGTCGGGCGGGAGAATGTCTATTTCATCACGCTCCAGGAGAACCGGTTCATCCTGGATGTGTTGGATGTCCTCCCGCAAGCGAACGTGATTACCATCGCCTCCGATTCGTTAGCCGCGATACTGCGCGGCACGCTGGGAGTAATCCGGCGGTTGCGGCGGATGAAGTTCGACGCGGCGATTGACATGGAGTTCTTCTCGCGGGGTTCGGCGGCGCTGACATTCCTGAGCGGGGCCAGGCGGCGCGTCGGGTTCCATGCCTTCTTCGGCGGCGGGCCCTACCGTGGGAACCTGATGACGCACCGGCTGCTTTACAATCCGCACCTGCATACCAGCCAGACGTTCTGGACGCTCGTCGAGGCCTTGCGCTGCGACCCGGTGGCGCTGCCCACTTGCGGCCTGATTCTGCCGCCGGCAAATCATGCGCCGGCGCAATTCGCGCCGCGTCCGGAGGAACTGGCCCAGGTCAAGGAGATCGTGCGCGGCGTCACGGGCGGCCAGCCGCCGCTGATCCTGCTCAACCCCAATGCCAGCGACCTGCTGCCGTTGCGCCGCTGGCCGACGGAACGCTACGTGGAGCTGGCCAAGCGCCTGCTGGCGAAGTTTCCCGACGCCTGGATTGGATTCACCGGTGCGCCCAACGAAGCCCGGGCAACGACTGAACTGGCTCGCCAGGTTGGCTCAGCGCGCTGCGTGACATTCGCGGGCAAGACGACGCTCCGCCAGTTATTGGTGCTCTACACGCTGGCCGAGGTGCTGGTGACTAATGACAGCGGCCCGGCCCATTTCGCGACGCTCACGCCGATTCGCGTGGTAACACTCTTCGGGCCGGAGACGCCGCACCTCTACGCGGCGCGCTCCCCGCGCAATACGGCGTTGTGGGCGGGGATCGCATGCAGCCCATGCGTGAACGCTTACAACAACCGCCAGTCTCCCTGCCGCAACAACCTCTGCCTCCAGGCGATCAGTGTGGACCAGGTGTTCGCCGAGGCCTGTCGTGCCTACGAACAACAAGCGCAGCGCGACCCAGGCGACAGGCCGGTGTGTCACCCATGAGGCCTGCTCCACGCAAGAGACGCGCGGTGGCCCGCCAAGCATGACAGCGTGGCCTCGCCGCATCCTGCCCTGGCGCGGTGCCCCAGCCTTGGGGGCGCTAATGGGCATGAATGGGGTGAACGGCTCCAAGCTCGAGCGGTGGACTGGCCGATTCATCTGGTGGCGCGAGCAGCGACGCGCTGGGAAACCTCCAAATCGCGCAAATTGTGATTGACCGACAGCCGGAAATGCCCTAGCAAATGGCGCGGGCCTGGTAATTCGGAAAGCAGTGTGAGCCGAGGCCAAGAGCCTTGACCGGGCCCGGGTGCTGTCCGTGGGGTGTCGTTTACGCGGATGGGACCGCAGCGCAGGTTGCTGCCCGCGCTGGGCTTTGATTAACAGCCTTTACTCGGATGAAGACAACGCAACACATGGTCGCATTACTCCCCGCTACGTGGTTCACCCAACGCCCCGGCAGGCTGGCCCGGCTTTCCGCTCGCACGGCAAGGCACGCGATGGGATCGCTGCTCGGGCCCTGGGCTACGGCCCTGGGGCTGGTGCTCGGCGCCGCGGTTGGCCCCGTTCGCGCGGACATCAACTGGGATGGGGACGGTTCACGGGGCAATTTTACCTGGTGCGAAAATTGGTACGGCAATTCGTGCCCAGCCCAGCCGTGGCCGTTCTCGAACGGGAACCTGGTGTTCAACTACCGCAACAACGGCAGCCAAACGAGCCTGTACTACGACGCCGCTTCCGGTTGGGGCAATAACATCAGCAACATCATCTGGGAAACGACTTTTGGAGCGGCGTTGACTTTGAACGGGGCAGGGAGCGGCATCAACTTCAACCAGCGACTGGAAAACCGCAGTTCGCATGCTCAGATCGTCAACATCCCCCTGTCCGGCAACAAGAACGGCGCCGGGCACATTGAGCTGAACCCGGTGAATGGAGACCTGACATTGCAACAGCCGGTCTATAACGACAACGCATCGCCGTATCAGGTCTGGGGAAACAACTCGAAAATGCTGACGGTCAGCGCGGATTTGGCCGGGGGCGCAGCGGGCCGGTCGGGTGTAAGCCTGACGATCCAGCAGGGCAGCAAGGTCAGGTTCACGGCAGCCCAGACCTGGGGCGGGAACTCCTGGATCTACGTGGTGGGGGATACCGCCAAGGCGGGCGAATTGTGGATTGATGCGGGGGGCAGCCTGCCGAGCGGTTTGCGGGTCCAGTTGGGCGCCAATCCGGCGGATGCGAAGCTGGCGAAGTTTTGGCAGGCCGCCGACAGTGGCGGCACGACCGTTGGGCAAGCTATCACCGTCTATAATTCTGGCGGCACAAAGGTTGTGGGTGGCCTAAACTCCAGCGGCGTCAATACCTTTACCGGCAACATCACTCTTAACGGCGCGGTCAACCTGGTTGCCGACCAGTCCGGGGGCACTGTGGAATTCAAGACGGGTGTGATCAGCGGCACCGGCAACGTGAACATCAACAATACCGCAACCAGCGCCGGCAAAGTGGTCCTTAGCGGCGCGAACACTTACAGCGGCGGGACGACCATCAGTGCCGGAACGCTACAACTGGGGGACGGCTCAACCAGCAACGGCAGCGTGGCGAACAACATTGTCAATAACGCCAGCCTGGTGTTTGCCAATCCCAACGTCCAAGCTTACTCGGGCGTCATTAGCGGGACAGGTACTCTTAGAAAGGAGTCTGGCGGCATCCTGACATTGAGCGGGAACAACACTTTCTCTGGCGGCACGACAATCAGTGCGGGCACGATTGTCTGGGGCCACAACTCCGCACTAGGCACTGGCACGGTGACCCTAAACGACGCTGGCACGGGCAGCAGTCCAACCTCCCTCTTCCGGACCGGCTATATTACGCTTAGCATTCCGATTGTGGTGGCCAATCAAGGCACCGGCACCACCACGATTGGATCGGACAGTGGAACAACGGGGCCAACTATTTATGCGGGAGGTCTCACGCTTAACAAGAGCGTGACGCTGAAGGCGGGCAGCACCAGCGAGACGCGTTTCACCGGTGTGATCAGCGGTCCCGGCGGGGTGACGGTGATGGGCGCGGGCACCTTGTCCCTTACTGCCGTTAATACTTATGGCGGCGATACAACCATTAATGCGGGCACCCTCGCCTTGAATGGCTCGGGTTCGATCGGCAGTTCGGCGAACATTAGCCTCGCCGGCGGCGCGGCGTTCAGCGTCGCAAGTTTAACCACCCCGCTGACGCTGGGCAGCAGCCAGGTCCTGAAAGCGACCGGCAACGGTTCCTCCGGGACGATTCAAACTGCCACAGGCAAGGGCCTGACTTTTGCGGCTACCAGCCCGTTGCAGTTCACTGCTTATGATAAGACAACCGCTCCGCTGACGGTCACTGGAGCGGGTTCCGTGACCCTGGCGGGCAACCCGGTCACCGTGACAACCGCCAGCGGGACCATAGGGGCCGGCACGTACAGGCTTATTGCGAAGGGCATCAACAACATCACGCCGGTAGCTGGACCTCTGCCCGCGACGGTCTCGGTGCCAAACGGCTTTACTGCCCCGGCCAACGCGGCGCGGTTGGCCCTGAACGCCAACAGCGAGCTTGTCCTTGTGGTCGGCACGCCCCCCGCGTTCGCCACCACGGCGAACAACCCGACCTGCAACTCGCCCGGCGACGATGGAAGCATACTCGTCGCAGTGACCGGAGGAACTGCGCCTTATACGTTCTCGAAGGACGGCGGGGCGACCTGGACATCGGCAACTTCCAGCCCTTACACCTTTTCCGCGTTGAGTGGCGGACTTTACGAGATCAAAGTGCAAAGCAGCGATGGTTTCGTCAGCGCCACCACATCAGTAGTTTTGACTGCACCTGCGGCGGTCGCCCTGACAGAAGACACAGATTCCCGCGTCAACGCTACCTGCAACGGTGGTAACAATGGTCAGATCGTTTTGAACTCTGCCACCGGCGGCAGCGACGCCGGCTACCAGTACTCCAAGGACGCTGGTGCCACCTGGCAGAGCGGTATGGTCTTCAGCGGCCTGTCAGCGGCCACCTACCAGATGATAGCGAGAGACGGCAATGGTTGCCTGAGTCCGAACCTGCCGGTCACTATCACGCAGCCCGATCCGGTGGAAACCTCCGCCATCAGTGGCAGTTCCTCGGTCGCTATAGGCCAGGCGGGCAAGACCTATTCGGTCACCCTGACCAGCGGGTCCAGCTATGCCTGGACCGTGCCGGCCGAGGCCACGATCATCACCGGCGCGACGGGGCCCAATAACAACCAGATCACCGTCAACTTTGGTAGCGCCAGCGGCAGCATCATGGTCACCGAAACTACCGCCGCGGATTGCGTGGGCGAACCGGTGTCGTTAGGCGTTACCGTCGGGCCAAACCATGCCCCTGTCGCCCAGAACAAGACCCAGGGCACCGGCCAGAACACCACCGCCACGTATGCCAAATCCAAGCTCCTCTACGGCGCCACCGACGCCGACCCGACCGACACGCTCAGCGTGAGCGACGCCGCATCGGTCAGCGCCCAGGGTGGCGTGGTCGCATTGCAGAGCAGTGCCATCAGCTATACGCCGCCAGCCGACTTTAGCGGTCTGGACAGCTACACCTTCACCGTAAGCGACGGCCAGGGCGGCACCTCCGTCGGCACCGTAAGTGTTACTGTAGGCGGTGGCGGCGTCTCCCCGAACATCGTTGTCCCGCCCGCTTATGCTAACGGGACCTTCCGTGTTACCTTCATCGGCATACCCAACTACACTTACACGGTGGAGTGGGCACCCGAACCAAGTGGTCCATGGTCATTCCTCAAGACGGCCAAAGCCGGTGACAACGGCCTGTTTGAGGTTACCGATAACTCAGACCCGCCCCCGACGACTCGCTACTACCGGACGGTTTACCCCTGAGCCTGGAGCCTTAAGGGCAAATGGGTCGTTGCAGCACTGCTCGTCAGCCGGGGGCTCAAGTTCTTTTCCTGGACCCGGCATCCATTAACTGAAGCTCCCGCCGCGCGGCCAGGGCTTGCGGGGTCTGGGGAAACTCGAGAACAAGGCGCTCCAGGACTTCGCGCCCTGACTGAGGATCATGCCGATATTTGATATGCCATGCGGCGATGAGCCCCAGCCATTCGGCCCGCCGGTTTTCCGGTTGATCCGGCATGTCCAGTAACAGGGCGGCTTGTTCAATTCCCCGGTCAGGTTTGCCCAAGCGTTCAGCGAACAGTCGGGCCAGTCGCTCCCGGGCAGGTGTGTTGTTGGGGTCATGTTTGAGAAGTTCGACGCACGCATTGGCGGCTTCGGCGGCCTTGCGCTGGTCCATTTCCGACAGGGCTGGAGCCGGTTGGCCGGCAAGCGAATCACCTAGCGCGGGCAGCGGAATGCGCGTCCCGCTCTGCTGCTCGCGAAGTGCTGTCGCGGTCGCCGGCAGTTGGTTAATGCGGAGCCGCGCCATCCGGGCGAGGTGTGTGCCGGGGAGGCGGTCGCAAATCAGCTGCAGCGCGCGCCGGGCTGCCGCAGGGTCGCCTGACCGGCCCAGATGCCAATCGGCCAGCCGATGCAGCGCGACGGAAATCTGGGAGGGCGTCGTCCTGGGCAAGTCGCAGATCTCGAGCACGGTCCGCTCGGCTTCGGGCAGGTCCTTGAACTGGTTCGCGTACAGGTCCGCCAGCATCATCCATCCTTCAAAGTCGTCTTCGCAGTTCTCGAGTTCGTGGATAATCTCCCACTCGGCTTCAGAGTACTTGCCGAACTTCAACCTGGCGATGGCGCGTGCATACATCGGCGGGGGCTTCCTGACGCGCAAGACCGCGGCTCCATAGCCCGCCATGGGAGCAAGAAGGGCGATCCCCGCCAGGCCGATCATGGCCCAGCCGCCGAAGAACAAAATGACCAGCGCAGGCACCGCCATCGCGATAAGGCAGGTCAGGCACAAGGCTTTGAATTGTGCCCGGTTTCCCCCCTCCGCCTTGCGTCCCGCCTGTATAATGGCCCACGCGAGCGTCACGAATGACCAGAAGGATCCGATGACGAAGAGGCCAACCGCCAGGACGCGCAGATAGGCTGGAAGCCAGTTGCCGCTGTTCTGCGCCGCCTGCACCTGTGGCATGAACGGCTGGAGCTTCCAGGAAAGGCCCAGGTTCATCAGAGTCCAGATGGCGAGGGGGAGAAGCAGTCCTTTGGCGGACCACACAAGGAGTTCACGGAGTCGCTGCGGCCGCTGGCCCTCGGGGGCTAACTGGTAGGACAGCCCCCAGCCGGCGGCAATGGCAGCGACGGTCACGACCAAAAGTGCCAGGGTTAGTTCTGGCGTGGGCTTCATGGGTCAAGGCTTTGCTGCCGACCGGAAAGAAAGCGAGCGGCCCAAGGCTGGGCCGCTCAGCGTAGTGCCACATAACTCGCCTCCTTCGCGAGTCGAATCACAATTGCAGTGCCAAGGTATCATTCTCTCGCCATCACGCTATGGGGTAAAGACCCCAGGGACCGGTTGATAGCCGAGGGAACACGGTGGATGGCCACAACCCGAGAAATGGCTGGCGCCTCAGCGACAGGAAAGCCAGCGGCCGTACCGACCTTCACGCATGTAGGGTCGCTCCGAACCATCCGCCAGAACCTCGCAAAGTTTGGTGCCGCGTAAGCGGTAGCGGCGGTGGCAGCCGAGGCATTCGTATTCAATGAGAGGCGGTTCGCCCGCTTTAGGCTCGGCTGGTTTGACGGTAAGCCAGTCTTCTCCGGCACGGCCTGGCCACTTACCAGAATGCGAATGACCGCACCGGCAAGCAGGCAGGAGGCGGGTTTGGATTTCCCGGGTTGCAGGGAGGGGGGCGTCTGGAGATGTCATAAACAGGATGTCTTCTTCCGTTCCGCATTAACACTGCGCCGACAGGTCGGAATTTCAAGCGCAATCTGTTGAATCCTTGGGACGAACAGGGCTGCCTCAAGTTTGACAGTTCGGGGGGGGTGCGACCCGAGTGAAACGATTCTCCGGCTTCCTCAGCGTGGGACTGGCGCCGCTGCGCTAATGGCTACCCAGCAACTCTGGAGATTCCTGGCAAACGGTGTCGCGCCTCCGGCATGGATGCTGCCGCGGGCTGACTCCCGCGACACTACAGGCAGCGCCGGCGCTCGGATTCACACCTTGACTTCGCTGGGCATCAGGTTATGCTCGCTGCCATCGCATGAATGAAGTCAACATCGCAGTAGTGCCGGTGGCAGGACTGGGCACGCGCCTCTTGCCCGCCACGAAATCGCAACCCAAGGAAATGCTCCCGGTCGGGCGCAAGCCGGGGGTGCAGTATATAGCGGAAGAGCTGACTCGTGCCGGAATGAAGCGGATGTTGTTTGTTACCGGTCCGGGCAAGACGTCGATCGAGAACCATTTCGACCTCAATGACGAACTGATTGAGAATCTGCGCGAGACGGGCAAGGAGGATTTGCTGGAGGAACTGGAATTCGAGCGGGCGCCGGTGCAGTATTTCTACACGCGCCAGCGCCAGTTGCTGGGCTTGGGGCACGCCGTGTTGTGCGCGCAACCTTTCGTGGGCGATCTGCCTTTTGTCGTGGCGCTGGGGGATTCCATCATCGGCCTGCAGGCGCAAAGCGACATCGTCCGCCGCATGGTGCGCTGCTTTGCGGAGCAGAAGGCGGAAGGGGTGGTGGCATTTGAGGCGGTTCCCAGAAGTGAGGTGCATAACTACGGCGTGGCCCGTGCCAGGGGAGACGGGGAGGTGTTTGAGTTGGCGGACGTTATTGAGAAGCCAAGTGTTGCGGAAGCGCCGAGCAACCTGGCGATCGCTGCCCGCTACGTTTTCGCGCCGTCGATCTTTGACGCGCTGCAGCGCACTCCGGCCGGCAAGGGCGGGGAGATTCAATTGACCGACGCCATCCGCCTGATCATCCAGGGCGGAGGCAAGGTTCTGGGAATGCGGCTGCGCACGAACGAGCGCCGCTTCGACATCGGAAACTACGATGCTTACTTCCGCGCTTTTGTCGAGTTTGCGCTGGCCGACCGGAAATACGGGGCAGCGCTTCGCAAGTTCCTGGTCCAATTGCTGCATGAACCTAATCCGTAAACGCGCTTACTCCCGGGCGGGGTTGATTGGGAACCCGTCGGACGGATACCACGGGAAGACGATCTCGATGATTGTCCGTAACTTTTGTGCCGAGGTGGTGCTTTACGAGTGGGATACGCTCGACATCGTGCTGGCGGAGAATGACCGGGCGCGGTTCGCTTCGATCCAGGACCTGGCCCGGGACGTCAAGCTGCACGGCTATTACGGCGGCATCCGGCTGGTCAAGGCCACCATCAAGCGTTTTGTGGACTACTGCCAGGCTCGGAACATCAAGCTGCACGACCGCAACTTCTCGGTGCGCTACCAGACCAATGTCCCGCGGCAGGTTGGCATGGCGGGTTCCAGCGCGATCATCATCGCCACGCTGCGGTGCCTGATGGAGTTCTATGAGGTGGTGATTCCCCAGGAAGCCCAGCCAAGCTTCGCCCTGCCGATTGAACGCGAGGAATTGGGCATCATGGCCGGCCTTCAGGATCGAGTCGCCCAGGTTTACGAAGGGGTGGTTTACATGGACTTTGACCGGGCACAGGAACGCAGTGTGCAGGGTTTCTCCAGCTACCTCTACGAGCCGTTGGATCCGGGACTGCTCCCGCCCCTTTACCTGTCGTACCACACCGATTTCAGCGAGCCAACCGAGGTGTTCCACAATGACATTCGCGGGCGCTACAACCGCGGTGAGGAGAAGGTGGTTAATGCGATGAAGCACTGTGCCGATCTGGCCGCTCGGGGGCGGGAGGCGCTGCTGCGGCGCGACTACGAGGAATTGGGCCGGTTAATGGACGAGAATTTCGACACGCGGCGCAGCATCTACAACTTGCCTCCCTGGCAAATTGAGATGATCGAAACAGCCCGCCGTTGCGGCGCCAGCGCGCAATTCTCCGGTTCCGGGGGCGCCATCGTGGGAATTTGCCAGGACGAGGCGATGTTCAAGCGACTTGGCGAACGCCTGGCAGCCCTGCATAGCTGCACCATCAGGCCCCAGGTTCTCCCGTAAGATGTGCAGCGGCTGGCCGGGTGCGGCCCGGGGTATCCTTGGCTATTTCGATTGATTCGTGGGGCCTGACTCGGGCGCCGCTCTGGGTCATTACCTCTGGCGGCCTGAAGGAGTTGCCGATCTCGATAAGCTGGCCACGGGGAACAACGACTTCCTTGAGTGCGGGCAGTGCTGTTACGACCAGCAGCGTCCCGGCGGCGCTATTGTAGGCAAATCTCTCATGAGCTTTCTTGCTCGTCCCGGCCCTTCGTCTTGTCGTTCGCCCACTCGTATTCAGAACAGGCGCCCGGTGACAGACGCCAAGGAGGTAGGGGTGGGGAACCCCGTGGGAAGAAACGTTCTGTCACCGGACACTACGCCATATAGCCGAAGTTGCTTTGAGTTCCAACCCGTCCCTTGGCATTCGCTGACCCTATTTTGCCAGCTGCTGGATTTCGGCGTGGCGGCGGGCCGATGGTCAGATGGCGGCGTTCGCCACTGCCGGAAGGTGAGCGGCCAGCTGCGCCTTAATGGCAGCGAACTTCTCGGGCGAGATGGAGACTTCGTGATACATCTCCACCAGGTGCTCGCGGGTGACTTTCTCGAAGTCCTGTTCGCGTGGAGTCGTGCAAATGCCGCCGAGTTCGACGGCGGCAGGACTGATTAGCAGCTTGTCGTCGCCTTCCTTAAAGTAGAAAGCAGGGCGGTGTTTGGCGCGGGGGAAGAAGTGGAGTCTCCATTCGCCGTTTCCGTAGAAGCCGAGAATGTTCATCATTGGCTCTTCCTCCGGCGAGCCACTGGTCTGAAAGGACTTGTACAGCGCGCCAAAGGCTCGATGGAGCATGGCCGCATCCGCCGACTCGAAGGTAATGAAGTGACGGAGGCAATTCTCAACGCTCCAGGCACGGAAAGGGCTAGAGGCGAACAGTTGGCTTGCATGCGTCGCCTTCATTTCGTCAAACTCGGCATTCAAGGGAACCGGAGCCCGGGTTCCCGCCTGGAAGTGTAGATGATCGGGTGCCGAGGCGCCACACTTGGGCCCGTTGTACAGCACCATGTAACGCGCTCCCAAATCTCGAGTGATCCTGAGGAACGCATCAAATGAGCCGCGGATAAGCTGGGGCTCGTGCCGCAGGCAGGAGATGGTGAAATGCTCCGGGAAGATGGGAAACGGATTGCAGAGCACCAGGTAATCGCCGTCACTCGGGATGCCGCGCTGGGTGGGCGGCAGATTCTCGGTGCAAAGGAAGCACTTTCGTTCCTTAATGGAGGTCGCATCCACCTTTGCCACCGTCGAGATCATGCGGCCGGGGTTGAACTGCACCTTGATGTGGAATCCGTTGAATTCGAACACCCGGGTCTTGACTGTGCGGAGGGTGTCATAGCCGTTTCGCAGCAAATCCCACACTCCCTTCTGCTGCTCCAGCAGCGCATGGGCTTTGCTCGATGGGTCGTTGTCGGAGACGAACGGGGCCAACTCGCGTTCCGAGATGGCGATTTGCTCAATGGGCCTGGCCACGATTGGTTCGAGGGGTTATCGGCGAGCTTAGGCGGACTTGCGCTTGCCGGTCGTGATCTTCTTCGTGGTGGCCGCGGCAGGTTTTCCCCCTTTGTTCATCCTCTGCCGGGCGAGTATCTCGAAGGTGCGCAGTTTATCCTTGTAGAAATTAAAGGCGTTCTGCCTGGTGACATCAATGCCAGCGTCGGAGTTTCCTTCCCAGCGGCGGCAAAGATAAATCGGCTCATAGATGCGGGCGATCTGGTACTGGCGGGAGACGGCCAGCACGGCGGCGTAATCCTCGCCGTAGCTGACGTTCGGGAACCGAATGCCTCGGATAACTGGCGTGTAATAAGCGCGCGGGGCGCCCAGCCCGTGGATGCGGAGCGCGTTGTTCCGGCCATTGTCGGGCGTCCACTCCTTGTGGTCAATCACCCCCGGCGGGATTTCCTCCAATTTGAAATTTGTCATCCGGTAGGAGCCGATTACGGCAGCGCATTTCTCGCGGTGGAACGCATCTACAATCTTCTGGAGAGTGGTCTCGTCCTTGTAGATGTCGTCACTGTCGAGTTGGACCGCGAACCGGCCGCAAGCCGGATGCATAATCGCTTCGTTCCAGCATCCGCCGATGAGCAAGTCCTGCCGCTCCGGGATTACATGGAGCAACCGGCGGTCCTTCTGGGCGAAGGAGCGAAGCAGGTCGGTTGTTCCGTCGGTGGAATGGTTGTCCACGACAATGAGATTAAACGGGAAGGTGGTCTGCTGCTTCAGGACTGAGGTGACCGCATCGCCAACGGTCTTCACCCGGTTTCTGACAGGGATGATCACTGAGGCCTCAATTTTGAACGCCGTGTCCGCCAGGTTAGGCATCTTAAAGCGCGGTTTGAGCCACGCGCCGATTCGCTTCAGGTGTTCGGTGGCAGCGGCTTCCATCTCGATTTGCACGGCACGGTTTTTCGGGTCAACGTAATCAAACTGCTTCTGGTCAGACTTGCGGACGTCCAGTTCGACTTTGCCGTAGAGGTGCTCGACCACGCGGGTGAGGGTGTGTTGGCGCGAGACGGCCATTCGCAGCGCGTACAACCCGGCATACTGGAAGTCCTGTCGCAGGCTGGCGGCAGCTGCTTTGAGGGCCTTGGTGCTGAGGAAGAGCACCGAACCGAAGTTGAAGTCATCACGCACGCTGCCTAACTGATACTCGATAACCGGGTGGGAAATCCTCTGCTGAGCTTGAATGTCATGGTAGTCCGAGTAGACCATGCCTGAGCCGGTCAAACCGGCCACTGAGAGCAGCCGGTCAAGGGCGAACTGACCAAATTCGATGGTTGTGTCATGGATGACCAGGAGCGTGTAGGGGGTGGCGCTTTTCTGCGCTATCATCCGCATGGTACGGGTGCCATACAGTGTTTTCACGGCCACGCGCTCACAGCCTTCCGGGAGGCTTCCGACACCTCCGGTTGCCAATAGACAGATTCGCTCAACCAAGGGCGACTGCTGCAACTGGTCAATCGTTCGGCGGGTGTGTTCCTGGCCGCTGTAGGGAAGAAAAACAGTAATGGGTTTAGGCATAATTCTCTGGCTCGATGGTAGGCAGCGCCCGGCTGGATACTCTGCCGCCAGGGCGCGGCTGTTGGTTACGCGTGTGCACTGGCCGGAGTGTATCGAGACAGTGCGAAGCGGCAAGCGAAAGATGCGGCAATCCGGCCTAAAATCAACGTATTACCTGCGCAAAGCGCAGAATCCAATCTGAGTAAGATCGGTTGTAATAGTCTCACCGGGCAGGTGGGCCCAAGGCCTGCGCCGCAAGCCGGGTGTATTCGCCTGCGCCCACCGCCAACGAATGGGTCCCGCGGTCTCCAACCTGGACGTTGCGGGGCCCGTCCAGTCCCCGCTGACCCGGGCAGCTTTGGCTTGGCGATACGGTGACGGCAGGGTGGTGCTACGGTGTGGTTCCCATGGGGAGCGCTCCCCATGGGATACACACCGGGATCTCATGGGTATCACAGCGTTGTCACACCGATATCTCCGGCATTGGAGAACCGTGCGGGCGGATGTGTTCGGGAACCACTGCTATCTCAAATAGCCTGAGACTGTATCAGCAGATTGCGGCACCAACTTCTTGCGATCTACATCGGCACGTTGAGGGTGCTCACCTGGGCCCCGCATGTGCGCGAGTGGCGGCAAGGCATCTCAACTTGGGTTACCGCGTCTCAGGCCTTTGGCAGGCCCTTCATGAACGGCGTGAATAAGTCAATTGGGATCGGCACAAAGGTGGTGGTGTTGTGCTCACTGGAGATTTCGCGCATCGTCTGGAGGAAGCGCAATTGCAGAGCGATTGGCTCTTTGCTGATCATCGAGGCGGCCTGAACCATCTTCTCGGCCGCTTGGTACTCGCCTTCGGCGTTGACGATCTTGGCGCGGCGCTCACGTTCGGCCTCGGCTTGCTTGGCCATCGCGCGTTTCATGCTGTCGGGCAGCGCGACATCTTTCACCTCAACGGCGGTGACTTTTACTCCCCAAGGCTCGGTTTGACGGTCAATAATCTCCTGCAGCTTCTGGTTGATTGACTCGCGTTGCGAGAGCAAGTCGTCCAGCGGGGCCTGGCCGAGGACGCTGCGGAGGGTGGTCTGCGCAATGAGCGAAGTGGCTTTATAGAAGTTCTCGACCTTGATCACCGCGTCAACCGGTTCCACAATGCGGAAATAGACGACCGCATCAACGGTGGCGGGCACATTGTCTCGGGTCATGATTTCCTGTCTGGCGACATCAATGGTGACGACGCGCAGGTCCATTTTGACCATGCGGTCCACGACCGGAATGAGAAAAATCAGCCCCGGTCCTTTTGCGGACAGCAGTTTACCGAGCCGAAAGATCACGCCGCGCTCATACTCGCGCAGGATCCGAATGGCTTGTGGCAATACGATCGCTCCCAGGATGATGATAGGGACGATCCAGGAGGTGACGTTGAACAATCTGGCAATGATTTCTTCCATGCTGTTTTCCGGTTGTTAGCGTTGTTTATGCTATGGGTGGTTGTTTAGGTTTCACTTTCAGAATCAGACCATTGACAGCGACAATCTCGACGGGGTGACCGGCTTCGATCGGCGTTTCGCTTGCCGCGTTCCAGTATTCGCCCTCAACAAAAACCTTGCCGCCGCTGGCATCAATACGGGCCAGGGCCGGAACCGTTTTGCCGGCAAGCGCCTCGCGACCCACACGCACCGGGAAGAACTGCGCCCTGAGGCCCGCGCCTACGACAAAGACAAAGAATGCGGCTGTCACAAGCGTCGCGGGGATGATGTACGCCAGCGAGATCCGGAAGGCGGGGTCGGCGCGATTGAAAAGCATCAGTGCCCCCAAGAAGAACGCGACGATCCCGCCGAACGTGAGCACACCATGTGTGGGTGCGAAGATGTCTAGGATGAACAAGACCACCGCCAGGCCGATCAGCGCCATGCCGGCGATATTCACCGGCAGCACAGTGGCCATATAAAGCACAAGGATCAGCGCAATCGCACCTACCACCCCCGGCAATATCGCACCCGGATTGCTCAGCTCCCCAATTATACCGTAGATCGCGACCAGCATCAGGATCATCATCAGTTCGGGGTGCGAGAGCAGCTGAAGAACCCGTTCCTGCGTGGTCATCGGAATATCCACAACATTCGCGCCGGCGGTCTTTAGGGCCTTGCCGTTCACCTCACGGTCATCGAGCTGGCTGAGCAAATCGGGCAAGTCCTTGGCGATGAGGTCAATGACCTTCAACTCCAGCGCTTCGTCGGCATCGATCGCCTTGCTTTCGACCACAGAAGATTTGGCCCACTCGGCGTTGCGCCCGCGCCTCTTGGCAATTCCTTCAATGAAGCTGCCAGTGATCTGCTCCAGCTTCTCCTTCATCACGTCGCTGGTTTTTTCCTCGCCGCCGGGCCCGATAGAAACCGGGTGCGCCGCGCCAATACTGGTGGCAGGCGCCATGGCGGCCACATCGGCCGCCAGCGTGATGAAGCAGCCCGCGCTGCCGGCCCACGCCCCTTCGGGGGCGACATAGACCACCGTCGGGATCCTTGAAGTGTAGAACTGTTGGACGATCTCCTTGGTAGAATCGAGTGAGCCGCCCGGGGTATCTAACTGAATGACAAGGCAACTGTCTTCGCGCTCGGTGGCCACGTCAATGCAGCGGGCGATGTAGCTGGCCGTAGCCGGCCCAATGGCACCCTTGATTTTAATCAGGCCGACATCCGCCGCCCGTGAGCCGAGCGCGGCTGCGCTGGTCAGTCCTGCCACAAAGATTAGCACCAAATGCCGCATCGCATCCTCAATATGCCTGACAATATCATAATCGCCTAATCCGGCAATCCCCTAATCATCATCGGTCCATTGGAGGGCCTGAAACCCAATCTGCTTCCCATTCGGACGGAACCGTCCCGAGTGAATTCATTTTGTACTTCTCATGCCATAGCGGAGTCATGCATTTTGCTGACAAATCAGTATGTACCGGGACAAGAAAGTCGTGGTGGTGATGCCGGCCTACAATGCCGCGAAGACGCTCCGCCAGACGCACGAGGAGGTGCTTGAGCAGCAAGTAGTGGACACCATCATCCTGGTGGACGATGGAAGCCGGGACGAAACGGTGGCGATTGCGCGCGGCTTGGAGGGGGTGCAAGTCCACGTCCACGAAGTGAACAAAGGTTACGGGGGGAATCAGAAGACTTGCTACCGTCTGGCTTTGGATGCAGGGGCAGACATCGTGATTATGATTCACCCCGACTATCAGTACACCCCAAAACTGATACCGGCGATGGTTTCGATCATTGGCAACGGGCTGCATGCGTGTGTTTTGGGCAGCCGCATTCTGGGAGGGTACGCGTTGCGCGGGGGAATGCCCGTTTGGAAGTACGTTTCGAACCGAGGCCTGACGCTGATCGAGAATATTCTACTGGGGGCCAAGCTGTCGGAATATCACACGGGCTATCGTGCGTTTTCCCGGGCGATCCTGGAGAGATTAGACCTGGTAGGCAATTCGGATGACTTCGTCTTCGACAACCAGATGCTGGCGCAAATCCTGTGGCACGGATTCACGATCGGCGAAGTGAGTTGTCCGACAAAGTACTTCCCGGAGGCTTCGTCCATCAACTTGCGGCGGAGCATCAAGTACGGGTGCGGGTGCCTGGCAACGGCGTTGAAATACCGCCTGGCGAAGCTCGGCCTGGCAGGTTGCAGGTTATTTCCCAAAGCTCCATCGAGCGCGTAGCCACGAGCACAGAAAGACGGCTCCAAGAGCGACGGCTTCGGAATCCTTGTGCCTCGGCAGCCCGAGCCACCGTCGGCTCGATTCGCCGACCACCCGGCGACTTACTTCGCTCGCGCTAGACGCAAGGCGAGCCGTGACTTCTTGCGGCCAGCGGTGCCACGGTGCAGGACGCCCGACTTAGCAGCCTTGTCCAAGGTGGAGTTGAGCTTCCGCAGTTCTTTGGCGGCTTCGTCCTTCTTGCCGGAGGAAAGGAGTTCCAGGTAGCTCTTCTCGGCGGTGTGGAGGCGCGCCTTGACGCTGCGATTCTTCAGGTTCTTGCGGGCGCTATTGCGCATGCGGCGTTCGGCTGACTTCGTGTTCGGCATAAATCAAGGTTTGGTCAGTTACTTAGAGCGTGCAACGGTAGTCGAACGGCTGTGATTGTCAACGCCGACGATGAGTCTCACGACATATTCGCGCCGGAAGGCGAGGTCCGGTTCGCTGGCTAAAAGCGTACCAGCTGGCTATTTCGCTGCAGGTTGATGGACTTTCCAGCAACGCCCCCTGTCTGAAATATCCAATGATTTCAACCGTTTCCGCCTTCCGCATTGAATGTCGCAGCTGGTTGGCATCATCGGTGCTAAACCGGGCGCGACTGCGAGAACTGTTGAGGCAGTCTTTGGCTGGCATTGCTCGAGGCACTGTAGCCCGGTTCTCGCTGGTGGGCTTAGTTGGTTTCCCTTTGCCGGGAAAGGTGCGTTTGCTGATATGAAGAAAATTGAAGCCATAATTAAACCGTTCAAACTTGAGGAAGTTAAAGACGCCTTGGGGGAGGTGGGGATCGAGGGAATGACCGTCAGTGAAGTCAAAGGTTTCGGCCGACAGAAAGGGCACACGGAGATTTACCGTGGCAGCGAGTACACCGTGGACTTTCTGCCTAAGATAAAGATCGAAGTGGTGACGAGTGACGGGCAGTCGGATGCCGCGGTTGGCGCTATTCTCAGGTCGGCCAAGACCGGCAAGATCGGTGACGGCAAGATCTTCGTCTCACGTATCGAGGAGGCTGTTCGCATCCGCACTGACGAAAAGGGAGAACAGGCTGTTTAACTTGGAAACCGGCAAATTCTAACGTGGCGGCTGAGATGAAAAAGGTATTAACGGGGTTCAGTCTGTGGGTGGCATTTATGGCGCTGCCGTTGGCGGTGCCAGCTGCCGATACAGGACCTACGACTACTCCCACAACTGAGAAGTTAAGCACACCCAGTTTGGAGGAACGCGTAGCTGATTTGGAGGCCTACTTGAACAATGGCGCTCGAGGTAACGCAGCCAATCCGAGCCTGACCACGAAAGTCGGCGGGCCGGGCCCCGGCCACAACGCGTTCCAGATGATCTGTGCGGCACTGGTGCTGTTCATGACACTGCCCGGGCTGGCGCTCTTTTATGGCGGTTTGGTGCGCCGAAAGAATGTGTTGTCGGTGCTGGCACAATGCCTGGGTATCGCCGGACTAGTCAGCATTCTTTGGTGGATGTGCGGCTACAGTCTGGCGTTCTCGAAAGACGGATTCATCCATGGTCTCGTTGGCAATCTCGATTGGAAGTTCATGGCGGGGGTGGGTTCGGAGCCAAATACGGATTATAGCGCCTGGGTCTCGCATAACGTGTATTCCATGTTTCAGCTTATGTTCGCGATTATCACGCCCGCGTTGATGGTGGGCGCTATTGCGGAGCGCATGAGGTACTCGGCCATTCTCCTGTTTGTGGCGCTCTGGATGTTCGTAGTGTATTTCCCGTTGGCACACATGGTATGGGGCGCAGACGGCCTGATGAATGGGGTGTGGAATCCTGTCGCCAAGATCCGCGCCATTGACTTTGCCGGCGGCACGGTGGTGCACATGTCCTCTGGGTGGTCAGCCCTCGTCCTTTGCCTCGTCCTGGGTAAGCGGCTCGGATTTGGCAAGGAACCAATGCCGCCGCATAGCATGGTTCTTTGCATGGTGGGCACCGGTATGTTGTGGGTTGGCTGGTATGGGTTCAACGCCGGCAGCGCCGTCGCCGCTGACGGTATTGCTGCCAACGCGTTTACGACCACAACGCTGGCCACCGCAGTCGCTTCGTTCACCTGGGCGATGGCCGAGTACGTTTTCCGCGGTAAGCCGAGCATCCTCGGTTTTTGCTCTGGTGCGGTGGCGGGGTTGGTCGTAGTCACTCCGGCATGTGGCTACGTGACGACCACTGGGGCGGTCGTCATCGGTTTGGTGGCGGGTTTGGTTCCATACCTGGCTTGCTGGAAATTGAAGTCCGCTGCAGGTTACGACGACGCGCTTGACACGTTCGGGGTCCACGCTGTAGGAGGCACTTTGGGGGCATTCCTGACCGGCTTGCTCGCCAGCGCCAAGGCTAACCCTAATCTCGTCAACAACCTCGCGAAGGTCGGCAACAAGCTGGACGCTGCAAATCCCGCCACCCGGAACGGCTTGGCCAGACTGGTTGCTGAAGGCGGCCTTTGGATCGAACAACTCAAGGCGATCGGTATCACTCTCTGTTTGGCGATCGTGGGCACAATCATAATCACCTTCGTTGTCCGGGCAATTCTGGGACTGCGGGTGGCGCCGGAAATAGAGGTTTCGGGCCTCGACCTGTCCGAACACGGGGAGGAGGGCTATCATACAGCCGGCCAATTATGATTTCGTGGCGCCGTGCTGGTTGCTCGCGAGGTGGGGCGATCGGCGACGCCTCGATTTCAAGCGGAGCACAAACCAAACATACTAAGATATGAGTACACCCAAGAGCGTAATCGAATTAGCGACCAAGAACGGGGCCAAGATGGTAGACATCAAGTTCGTTGACACCTTTGGCACCTGGCAACACTTCAGTTGTCCCATCAGGGAGTTGACGGAGGACATCTTCACCGAAGGACTGGGTTTCGACGGATCGAGCATACGCGGTTGGAAGAGCATTGAAGCCTCCGACATGCTGGCGATGCCCGACCCGGCAACGGCGTTCATGGATACGTTCTGCGCTGTGCCAACCCTGAGCCTTACCTGCACCATTGCAGAGACGGGCACCAAGGAAGCCTACACGCGCGACCCACGGGGTATTGCCCAGCGCGCCGAGAGATACCTGAACAGCACCGGCGTGGCTGACTCGGCCTATATGGGGCCGGAAGCCGAGTTCTTCGTATTCGACAACGTCCAATTCGACAGCAAGAGCAGCGGGGCCTTTTACAGCGTTGATTCCGAAGAAGCTGTATGGAATACCGGCCGGGAGGAAATGCCCAACACCGGTTACAAGATTCGGCACAAGGAAGGTTATTTTCCCGTTGCTCCGGCCGACACCCAGCAGGACATTCGTACGGAAATGTGCCTGGTAATGGAGGAGTTGGGGGTGCGAATCGAGCGGCAACACCATGAAGTAGCTACGGCCGGACAAGCGGAAATAGATTACCGGTTTGATACACTGGTCCGGGCAGCCGATGCCATGATGGTTTACAAATACGTGGTGAAGAACGTGGCGCGGAAGCACGGCAAGACAGCCTGCTTCATGCCCAAGCCACTCTTCGGCGACAATGGCTCGGGAATGCACACCCACCAGTCGCTGTGGAAGAAAGGTAAACCGCTATTCGCAGGCAACGAATACGCGGGCCTCTCGAAGACAGCCCTCTATTATGCTGGAGGACTCTTGAAGCATGCGCGAGGGCTGTGCGCGCTCTGCAACCCAACGACCAATAGCTACAAGAGACTTGTTCCAGGTTATGAGGCCCCGGTGAACCTGGCTTACAGTTCACGGAACCGTTCGGCGGCGATTCGTATCCCCACCTATAGCGACGATCCCAAGGCCAAGCGACTGGAATACAGGCCGCCAGATCCTGCCGCCAATCCTTACCTGGCGTTTGCCGCATTGCTGATGGCAGGCTTGGATGGGATCCTCAACAGGATTGACCCGGGGGAGCCCTTGGACAAGAACATCTACGAACTGCCACCGGAGGAGCTGAGGAAGGTTCCCAATGTAGCTGGCAGTCTCGGCGAGGCGTTGGATTGCCTGCAAAAGGACTACGAGTTCCTGCTTAAAGGCGATGTGTTCACCATGGACTTCCTCGACATGTGGATTGCGACCAAGCGCAAGGAGCACGATGCCTTGCGGTTGCGGCCGCATCCCTATGAGTTCTTCCTCTACTACGACGTGTGAAGGGTGGGGGAACGCGACTACATCATCCTTGTAGGCGGCTTCACTGACTGTCCCGTTGCTTGACAAGTCGCGGCGCTAAATAGCAGGTGGAGCGCAAAAACGGGGCGTTACGTCTGACTTGCCGACTCTGTCTGGCGGGGTGAAGCTATTCTCGCTGCCGTGGGGCGGGTGGCGTTTGCCACCAACCAGCGCTCTGCGGTGGCGGATTCTGAATCAGGCGTACAATGCCCCACTAGAAGCGCAGAATCGATCGCCGCACAGCTCCGCTTGGAATTCACTGCGTTATTGCATAACGCCAAGATCAGGACGTCCTGATACCGGTTGTCACGTCTCCTTGAACTTATTCTGCTTCTGGATGCACAATGGGAGGATGATTCGAGTGATAGCTGGAGCGTTCGTGCTGGGCTTTGCGAGCTTAGAAGTCCTGGCAGCCGGGCTGCAGTTGCATACTCCGCCTCCGCGCATGCCGACGAATGCCCCACAGTTACCTAGTCTGCTGGTGGGCGCTGCGGGACAGGGGATAGCTTCGAAGCAAGCTTGGCTCAACCAGCGCGCGCGTTTGAAGGAACAGTGGCAGGGCGTCTTGGGTCAGTTCCCGAATCATAAGGCACCGCTTAACACTGAGGTGCTCAGTACAGAAGATCTGAGTGGGATTGCCCGGCAGCTTGTCAGGTATCAGGTTGAGGAAGGGTTGTTCACAGACGGTTACTTGCTGACACCTGGGGAGGCAAAAGGGAAGTTGCCAGCTATCGTTGTCTTCCATCCGACAACTCCGTTGCATGCTAAGGGTGTGGCGGGCTTAGCTCCGGAGTATTCCCGAGAGAAGTGGCACGGCCTGCAATTCGTCAAGCGCGGCTATATCGTATGGTGCCCGCGCAACTACATCGAGACGGAAGGAGCGGGCTGGACCGGCAACGCGGCGCGCGTCCTCGCCCGGCACCCCAATTGGACCGGCATGACCCGGATGGTCTGGGATGCAATACGCGCAGTGGACTTCCTGGAGTCGCTGCCGAGCGTGGATGGCAAACGGATCGGCTGCCTCGGTCATTCGCTTGGCGGCAAGCAAGTGCTGTATGCGATGGCTTTTGACGACCGCTACCGTACGGGGGTCTCAAGCGAGGGGGGCATAGGGTTGGAATTCAGCAATTGGGAGGCACCGTGGTACCTCGGCTCCAAGATCAAGCACCCAAGATTCGGTCGGGAGAACCACGAGGTGCTCGCTCTGATTGCGCCCCGGGCCTTTCTCCTGCTCGCCGGAGATTCTGCGGACAATGACCGGAGTTGGACATTCATCCAAGCTGTGCAGCCTGTTTATGAACTGTTGGGGGCGCCAGGAAGCATTGGCTGGCTAAACCACCGCCAGGGACATTTCTACGCACCCGAGGGCCGCGCTGCTGCAGAAGAATTCCTGGATCGGCACCTAAAGCAATGACGGCCGCAAAAGCGCGTAATCCCACGCCCCTCCAGCCAGTAATGGCCCACCGCGCGCAGGATTCGAATCACTGTCTCAAGCCTTAACGCTTGAAGCAGTTGCCAAGGAAGCTCCTCTCCTTCAAAGTAGAAGCGGATGAGCAAATGCTTTTACATCACGACCGCCATTGACTACGTCAACGGGCACCCGCATCTCGGCCATGCTTACGAAAAGGTGGTCGCGGATGTCATTGCGCGGGCGCATCGGAGCTTGGGGCAGGAGACGTTTTTCCTGACCGGCCTGGATGAGCACGGCCAAAAGGTCCAACAGGCGGCAGTAACAGAAGGCAAGACCCCGCAAGCTTACTGCGATGGGCTGGCGGAGGTCTGGAAGGCCTTTGCCGCGAAGCTGGATTTGACCAACGACGACTTCGTCCGCACCACCGAATTGCGCCATAAGGAGGTCGTACAGGCGATTCTGGCCAAGCTTCATGCCGAGGGGCACTTCTACAAGGAGGTCTATCGCGGCTTTTACTCGACCCGCCAAGAGACTTTCCTGACCCACAAAGACCGCCTGCCGGACGGCACGTTCGATCCGTCCTGGGGGGAAGTCATTGAGCTTGAGGAGGAGAATTACTATTTCAGGCTCAAAGACCATCAACAGTGGCTGATCGAGCATATCGAGCGGAATCCGTCTTTCATAGCTCCGGCCCAGCGCCGGAACGAGGTGCTGGGCTTCCTCAAGAACAACGTGCTGGAGGACCTCTGCATCAGCCGCCCGGCCTCTCGCTTGAACTGGGGTATCCCGTTGCCATTTGATCCGGACTACGTCACCTACGTGTGGTTTGACGCCCTCTCCAACTACATCACCATCCCCGCTGCCCAGGGCGACCCCGGCGTACCCGCATCACTGCGTCGTCAAGCCTCAGCCCAAAACCTTCAATGGAGGGTATGGCCTGCCGACATCCACCTCATCGGCAAGGACATCGTCAAGTTCCACAGCGTCTATTGGCCGATCATGCTCAAGGCGATGGGCGCGCCGTTGCCGAAACAGGTGCTCGCGCATGGTTGGTGGCAGAAAGACGGGCAGCGTATGAGCAAGAGCACCGGCAATGTCGTTGATCCGGTTGCCGTCATTGACGAGTGGGGCGTCGATGCGTTCCGGTTCTATGTGCTCCGAGAGCTGGACATCGGCCCAGACGGGAATTGGACGGAAGCTGGCTTCAAGGCGCGCTACTCGTCGGAATTGGCCAACGGGCTGGGCAACCTGGTGAATCGCTCCCTTTCGATGCTCAAACGATACCGCAGTGGTGTGGTGCCCAAGGTTTCGAACGAACTGGCCTTGGAAGCAGAGCAGGCGATTGCAGAAACGCGCCGCCTGTTGGCGCAGAACCAACTCCAGGGCGCGCTACAGGCGATCTGGTCGCTGGTGACGAGGGCCAATCAGTATGTGGACCACACCGCGCCGTTCAAGCTGGCCAAAGACCAGTCCAAAGCTGCTCGCCTCGATGAGGTATTGTATAACTTGGCGGAAATTTGTCGGATACTAGCAGTGCTGCTTTGGCCGTTCCTGCCGGGGACAGCGTCCAAGATCTACGCGCAGCTTGGCCTGGCCGGCTCACCCGACAAGGACTCGGAAGCTCGCTGGGGCGGATTGGCGGGCGGTCACGCGATCGGCACCCCCGCCCCTCTGTTTCCGCGCAAGGAGTCCTGAGGCATTCTGTGCGCTGTGTCACCATGAGCAACGAGTTTGGATTGGGAGTTGTTCTGCTTTGCAGCTCCCTTTATGCGCAGACTCTGAGCCTCCCTCCGCGCCCTGCGAAAGCCCCGACCGGCACCGAATTCGCCAGGCGCATTACCCCACTCAACTTGGCTGAACGTGAAGAGGAAGTCTTTGCGCAGATTACTGCCGGGAATGTTCCCGCTTTCTTGCGCAAGCTGTGTCCCGTGGCGGCTACTAGCGTCACCGACGGCAAGACAAACAGCGGGACGTTTTACGCCACGCCGGATTACCTCGCCATTGGATCTGACAAGGACTACTTCCTCATGCCGATCTCGCCAAACACAGCCCAGCGAATCGCCGATGTGGTGCACTGTTCTCTCCCAACACCGAAGATGGTGAACCAGATTTACGTTGCCGCCGAGGTGAAGCTGGCACCATCGCCGATCCCGCCCAGTCCGGCGATGACTACCGTCGCGGTGTTCGGCAAACACAATGAAATCGTTCAGGCCCAGCGGGCGGAGAAGTTGCCCGCGCACCCGCTTGGCGCGCTGGTCGCCGGGCACCAAAAAGACGTGGTGCTCACCCCGAAGCTGGCGTCCTCCCCAGGCAAGGTGGCTATCTACGGCTGGCACCAGACTAACGGTGTACCCATCCAGCCCCTCTACCTGAAACATATCGCCTCGTGGGTTGATTACAGCCAATGCATCCGCTTCGTACAACAGGGGATGATGGTCAATGGTGCCACCAAGACCGTCGCCGAAGTGCTTGCCGACTCTGCTTTGGCTGGCCTGTTGAGCGACGAAGGTCCAATTCCTAGTCCTCGCTATCCCACCAATGCCTTGCCTCCACTCCAAGCCACCGTCAGCGCTGCCAGCGTGAGTAAGCTCATCGAGAATCCGGAATTCAATGAGCGCATCACGTCGTTTACTTTCGCCCCGGAAGTCAAAGTCCGCGTAAATACGCCTGGGCAGTCGGCTTTCTCGCCGGGCAAGCAGATGTTGTTGGTCTTTTACGCCCTACCCAACGGCAACACTACCGAGCAGACCGCCGGCAGAATCATGAAGCCCGGGGATGATTGGCATTACGACATTCAACACATCGCAGCCCAAACCCGCTTCCTGCGCGACCTTATCAAGGACCAGGTCGTCGTCGTCGCGTATCTGGAAGCCGAGTCGAAGAGTTGGCCTGCGTGGCGAAAGAAACACGGCGACAAGCTGATCCCGGACATCATCGCCACAGTGAGGAAACTCTTTCCCACCCGCGAAGTGCAGACCGTCCTGAGCGCTCACAGCGGCGGCGGCAGCTTCATCTTCGGTTATCTCAATGCGGTAGACACAATTCCCGACGATGTAGTTCGCATTGCCTTCCTTGACAGCAACTACGCCTATGACCGCGCCATGGGCCATAGTGATAAGCTCGTGAAGTGGTTGGCTTCCGCGGGCCAGCGCTACCTTTGTGTCCTCGCTTACAACGACGCGGTCGCGCTCCTCAACGGGAAGTCATTCGTGAGCGCGACGGGCGGCACTTGGGGCAAGAGCCACGCAATGCGGGACGATCTAGCTGAGCATTTCAAGTTCACTACCCAAACCAATGCCGAGTTCCAGAGATTCACCGCTCTCGATGGGCGCATCCGGTTTCTCCTGAAGGAGAATCCGGAGAAGAGGATCTTTCACACGGTGCAGGTGGAACGAAACGGGTTCATTCACAGCATGGTTAGCGGTACGACTAACGAGGGCAAGGGTTACCAGTATTTCGGGCCGCGCGCCTATTCACCGTGGATCCGGGCTGAGTGAATGGCAGGAGGCAGGGTGCGGTGGCCGAGCGCTCATTCAGCTTGCTGAAGCCTGCTCCGCAACTCGGCCCGGAGGATTTCCGCGATGAGGTCATCAGCACTTTGCTCAAGTTGCTGCCACACCTCCGCAGTATTGCACGATTCGGGCAGGTTGAGACGGGCTCGCGCCGTGAAGAGGGTTTCGCCAGTCATGGTGGCACTGGCACCCTGGGTTTCAAATCTCGACGTTGATGCCGAAGCTGGCGAGCACTTGCGAAATCACCCGGACCAGGTTCGGTCGGTCCTGCTCTACGATTTCAAGCAGGCTCTGGTGGGAATGCCCCGGCTACAATCTTGCTTGGTCGACTACTCAGGCTTGGCTTCATAGACGCGGACGTAATCCACCTCAAAATAATCCGGCAATTTGGCCTTGCGAATATCTCCCCCCCAGGCGCCAATTTCCTCCGTCAGCTTGATGAATTCTGGCACCTGGGAGACGCCGCCCGCTGAAGTGCGCCAGATCTCCTGGCCATCCACGTAGAAGACGTATTCGGCAGGCAGCCACACCAAACTAATAATATTTACTTTATCGCCAAACGCTTAAAACCCCTGTATTTATTGGGTTTCCTCAGGTGCCCCATATAAAACCCAGTCCAAAACTTCGTGTTTGTCGGTTTCCCAGACGCCGGCCGAGCGTCTGCCCTTCCGATATTCAAGAGCGGCTTCCAAGAGCTTGCGCTCGTGAAATGTCAGGGAATCTCTCCACCGATAGAACTTGCGACGGTACCATTGCAGTCTGGTGCATAGCATCGCCACTGTGATGCGACCTTGCGGCTTGTAGACAAACACCGTCCCGGCCTTTTTGCGAGCCGCGAACTCAGCCCTCTTCTCCCTGGTCATCTTCTGCGGATTAACCCAAAGGTGCTCCCGGCGCTTTCGCCGCCACTTCTTTTGCTTGGCCTGTTCATCATGCCAGGTGCGGACGACCTCGCCGTCATTGGCTTTCGCATAAGCGATCCAGTCGAGCAGCTTTACCAGCGTGGGGTTTAGGTTGAGAGCGTGCTCCGTAGATTTGTGACGCACCAGCGGACGAGGTGTTCCCTGCCAGCGGTCTAGAACGAACACGAAGGCTTCTAAACTTCCGGGCTTCAGCTTCCGCCGATAAACCGTCTTGCGGTTCACCCTGGCCAGCTCGGCAATGCCTCCGATGGATTGCAGCCCCCGCACTACCTTTGCGAACGGGATACGCCAAGCCAATCGTGGGTCATCGGGGGGGAGTTTATAGAACCACTGGAATATCTCCCCGAACTCAGCCACTTCGCGCTTGGCCATGCCGGCGCCCACACTCCCCGCCTTTGGGGGCCTGCCTACTGAGCCATGCCGAGTTTGGGACATATCTGTCACAGATTACCATAGGACGTAAGCACATGCAAGCCACAGACAAAAAAAGACAGAAACAGTTTATGAGCACCCTGGTAGACACTGCCGGATTGATTCACGATTTATGGCAGGACGCTGAGACGGCTCCATCGGAGCGGTTCATTACGAGACTGAGGGAGGAAGGCAAAATACCCTATGTCAAGTTGGGGCATCTTATTTACTTCGACCCTGAGGCCGTTAGGAAGGTCATCATGGAGTCTTTCAAAGGCCAGCCGAAACGGAGCAAGTAATGAGGGCGGCTAACTCAGTCACCAAGCGGAGTTACGCGGTCGAGCTGACGCTGGCCGAATGGCTCCAGGTCAAGGGCGAGTTTTTGCCGAATGCGGCCAGCTCCACCAAGAAAACAAAATCGGCAGCCCGCCGCGAAGCTGGAGCTGCCGAAAAGGAACTTACTCTATGCAAACAGTAACCGAGAAAGCGCCGCCGTCAACCGCAATCCGACACCAGCTTGACGAAGCCGAACGCGCCCGCCCGCCCTTCGACACCGAGGCCGAGTCCGGCGCACTCGCGTGCGTCCTGAGCGCAAAGAATGGCGAGGCCCCGGCGCTGCTCGACCAGCTCACGCTTGAGAACTTCTATGATTTACGCCATCGCGTCATATTCCAAAGCCTGGCTGCGCTCCGCAAAAACGATTCGCCACTTGACGTCGTTGCGCTGTCTCAACGGTTGCGCGACAAGGGCAATGTCGAATCAGCCGGCGGGCTCGAGTACGTTATGGCCCTGCCGGACCAGACGCCAAGCCCCGCCAACTTTCCCAGCTACCTTGAGACGGTGAAGGACCGGACCACACGGCGGGCCGCGCTCCGCGATGCTGGCGAACTGGCCCGGCTGGCCTGCGATACCACCGTCCCACATGAGACCCTAGCCGACGCTTCGCGCCGGATGCTCGAAGCTCACGGCCGTAATGGGCATGAACTACTGCCGCCAATCCAAGACGCAGCAGATATCCTCGCCCATCCCATCACAGAACCGCCCGAGTTGGTCTGGGGCATCCTACACCAAGGCAGTAAGATGGTGTTCGGCGGAGGCTCTAAGACATTCAAGACTTGGACGCTCCTAGACCTGGCTGTGAGTGTCGCCACTGGCGAACCTTGGTTATCGTTCAAGACCACCAAGGGCAAGGTTCTGTTTCTCAACTTCGAGATTGCACCCGCATTCTTCCAACGCCGCATTCAGGCGATAGCCGACGCCAAGGGCATCGCGCTCACCTCGGGCTGTTTGGACGTCTGGAACCTACGGGGCCGAGCCTGCTGCTATCGGGAACTGCTGCCGCTGGTGCGCCAGCGCATTAAGGACGCGGGCTACTCCCTGCTCGTGCTTGACCCCATTTACAAGTTGTATGGAGACACCGACGAGAATAGCGCCGCGGAAGTCGCCCGCCTGATGAACGGTTTGGAACTGGTAACGGTGGACACCGGCGCATCTATAGGTTTTGGGGCGCATTATGCAAAGGGTAATGCAGCCGGGAAGGAGGCGATTGATAGAATCAGCGGCTCCGGTGTATTCGCCAGAGACCCCGACAGCATCCTCAACTTCACCCGGCACGAGGAAGCCGACGCCTTCACGGTCGAAGCCACGCTCCGCAATCACAAGCCCATCGAGCCCTTCGTTGTCCGGTGGCAATACCCGCTCATGCGCCGATGCGATGAGCTTGACCCCGCCAAGCTAAAGCAGGCTGGTGGCAGGCCTAAACTCTACACGGTGGACAAGCTGCTTAGCACCCTAAATGGGCAGCAACTCAACTCCCAAAACTGGCTCAAAATCGCCAGTTCCGAAACTGGCATTTCTAAGACCCGTTTTTACGCTCTTTTAGAGGAAGCAAAACAGAATCCGAAATTGAAGCAAACCCCGTCAGGACAATGGTTTTATGAGGCTACCCCGACTCAATAGGCTTAGTCCCATAACTAGTTTCGGGACTTTCGGGACTCCCAAGTCCCGTATCCCTTTAGATACGGGACGGGACAAAAGCACCGGAGAGGTTTCGGGACAACCAGTATGACCCGCCCACCCCTACATGCAATCCCCCTGGCCGAGGTCACCTTTGCCCCCGGCACCGTTACCCTAACCATAAGTGTTGGCCAGTGGTCTGCCCTCCACGCCGAAGCATACCGCCGTGGGCATACCTTGGTGGAGCTGGACGACCAAGAGCGCCCCGTCGCCGCCTACCGCCTTTGCCATTGTGACCTATGCAACCCCATGAATTGAAGCATCCCAAACCGGAGCAACTCAGCTACGGCCTGACCTTGACCCCCGTTGCCGGCGCGTGGCTGACACCACCCTGGCAGCGGTTGCGGGGGCTGCTAAAGACCGCACTCCGAGCTTATGGGTTGAAGGCCGTCGGCTGTGCGCCGATCCCGCCACAACCAATTTCCGGCAATCACGCCGGGATGAACCAAGAAAGGAAGAGGAATGAGAGACAGTGAATTGGTATCGATCGAGTGCCACCAATGTAAAGCCCCAGGCCCACGGACCCATAGCTGGATGGAGGCGCCCGGCTTAGCATTACGGGTCGGCTGGGGCTATCAGTTGGAGGGCACCGATGGGGCTTACTACCTTTGCCCCAGATGCAAGCCCGATTGGAATTGTGAACAGCAGCAGGGGGGCGATGACTAACATGCGCCGCCTCCTGCTCGATGTCGCTTTAATCGCAATCGTCGCGGGTATCGGTGCCGCCTCGACGCGGCACCACCTGGTCGCGGTCACGCTCTACTGCAACTCCATCTTGTTGTTGGTGTTGGCAGAACAAAAGGACAACTCATGCTCGTAGTCTCTCGCATCCTCACCGCAACCCAAGCGCTGGACGATATACGCCAGCAACTATCCACACTCGCCGCCTGCCCCGATACAACCGAGGTTGACCTGCAACACCTGGCCGCCCTGGATGAAGTCATACACAAAGCTGTTGAGCAGGTGAACAACGCAGCCTGCCGCGTGCTGGTGCTGCGTAGAAACAAGGCAGGTGAACATGTGTAAGTATCGCTATTGCAGTATGTTAGGACGGGTCCTGGGTGTAGGTGCCAATACTCCGGTG